>Ga0233438_10004841_pt1 | contig 11623 bp, 9 predicted proteins | sample SI_123_September_FD_182720 | JGI IMG/M metagenome (GOLD analysis project Ga0233438, IMG submission 182720) | Seawater microbial communities from Saanich Inlet, British Columbia, Canada - SI_123_September2016_10_MG | ecosystem: Environmental > Aquatic > Marine > Inlet | place: Canada: British...
TTGGAGGAGTCGATTCTAACATTTGTTCAACTACTATTTCCGAATCTTGAATCACTTCATTTGGTTCATCGTTGGATGCAGATGGAGGCCCGGAAGGTGGGCCAGATGGAGGGCCAGAAGGTGGGCCAGACGGAGGACTAGACGGGGGTTTTGAGATGGCAGACGTATGCCCATCATGTTGCGCCTCTTGTTCATCTGCATTCGGAGTTTTGGATGGAGGTCCAGAGGGTGGACCAGAAGGTGGACCAGAAGGTGGACCAGACGGGGGTTTTGCCGAAGGTCCTGGCGGAGGTCCACTTGGCTTCGATGGTTGAGGAGTAGCCTGTGTTTCTTCAGCCACATTTCCCGGCGTAGGAGTCAGTTCCTCCTCATTTTTTTGTAATCCACCGAGATCGCCAAACGCAGCATTAAGGAGATTTCCGACATGCGCATCTTTTTGTTCTTCTTTTGATTGTTCAGCAGATGTTTTTTTTCCCGCCATCGATTACGCCCCATACTGGCCACATGGCGCGGCTTAAATAGCGGTTGCGTAACGGATGACTTGCTTAGGCCCGCTTGGTGTAGAGGTTATCATGCAGGATTGTCATTCCTGCGACCCGAGTTCAATTCTCGGAGTGGGCGCCTACCTTCTCATCCGTGTTGTCAAACAGTGTTTGATATACTCATTTGAAAACATAAGTACATGGTCGTAAAACCCAGACTCGCTGTTTCATCTTGCCTCCTTGGGCAAAAGGTACGTTACAATGGAGATGCAGCTGAGTTCCGTGCACTTACGCGCAAATGGAACGGCCACTTTGATCTCGTAGGCGTATGTCCTGAAGTCGGAATCGGTATGGGCGTTCCACGACCAACCATCCGTTTAGTGAACGATGGCAATTCCATTCGACTCGTTAACCCCAAGAACGGAGATGATTTCACAGACCGGATGCTGGAGTATGCCCAACTGCAAGCAGATGCGTTGGTTGAATCCGGAATATGCGGCTTTGTTTTCAAGAAAGATTCTCCAAGTTGTGGATTAGAACGAGTCAAAGTCTATCGCGAAGGACACGTCCACGCAACACGCGACGGCAGAGGCATGTTTGCCAAAGTATTCACGACGCTCTATCCGCACATTCCAGTCATTGAGGAAGGTCGCCTTACCGATGCTCGTCAGGCCGAGCATTACTTGGCCCGAGTTCATTTCTTTTCTCTATGGCGAGAAGAAGGATTGAACGGTTGGACGGCCAAAGCTTTGATGCAGTTTCATAACACAAACAAACTCTTCCTGCTCAGCCGCTCACCCGATGCTAAACGCCGCCTTGGGCGCCTCATCGCCGAAGGGTTTGACAATGGCGACCGGGCAGAAACCGTTGCACTTGCTTACATGACTGAGGCCCAAAAATCCCTCAATGTCCTGACCAAAAGTGGCCCTATTGCCCACGCAATGGAACGGGTTCTCGGCAAATTATCTCACAATTTGAGCAAAATGGAGCGTCAAGAAGTGCTCGAAGTCATCCATGACTTCCGTCAAGGATTGCTCCCACGCTCAGCCCCTCTTACTTTACTTCAACATCACATTCGCAGATGCAATCTCGACACCCCAACACACCGCCGTTTCATGTCACCGATCCCGCTTTCACTTGGATTAATGGCTCGGGTTTGAGCCTCCGTTAATCCATTACCGGCTTTCTTGACGTTGGCGATACTCCTCAAGTGCCTGTCGACGCATGCCGTCGATTATTCCAGCGCTGTCCGTGATATCATTGACGGTGATGTTAACCAAGTAAAGCCCATGAGGCTTCAGCCCCTCGCCGATCATCCTTTCGCAATGCCTGTAAAACCAATCCCTCGACTTGTTTATTTCATCGATGGAAGTCATGCTGATGGCTAAAGTGAATTTTTCACGTATCACGTTCTCGACAGTGAGCTTAACACTGGCTCTTGAGCGCCCTAACTGTTCTTGAGTCATGCCATCCGATGAGGGTGAATCATCACGGAAACCTACAACAAATACGGCTGGGATAGAGAGCGGAATGTTCTGTTTTTCCGGGATGTCTTGAAAATTGATCCTCACTTCTATGTTCTCTCTTTTCTTTGAATGTTGAGCTTCTACACCAGTGTTCGTAATAACCGCTTGGCAATCTACGACTACAGCGGCCACATCCTTCAGTTCCCTATCCGCATTCACCAGAAACGCTCGAGCGCATGCCCCTGGAGTGTCCAATGTTTCGGGAGGAATCCATGTTAGGGCGTCGTCAATACCTTTCTGAATCAATTCCCTCATGAGCTCGAGGTACGCGCCATGGTCCATGGTTTTGAGGTGACTGTAAGCGGGCGTGTCCCAGTCATGAACTGATTTTATCGTCTTCGAATCCCCCTGGACTTGGAATGTTGAATCGTAGTGAACGGGGGTCCCACTCTTTGCCAGTGTGCCATGGCCGGTCAGAACGAGGTTTATTCGGCCGGTCATGTGGCGTTCGGGGGTTGCCGCCACAATGCTTTGAGATACCTTTTCGATGGTTGGAGATAAAGTATGAATTTGCATATTATACATGGACAACCCAACTTCATGGAGTTCTTTGCTGCAGTAGTTATTGATGGAAGCCATCAACAGACCGTCAGTGTACTGGTATTCAGGAATGTACTTCGGCGAACGTATTGTTTGTTGTATGCCAAACATAAGGGCGCGTCGGGCGTAATCCTCAACTTCACCTTGTTGAAGTTCGAGGAGTTTCACGAGTACATCTTGCGAAAGCACTTGTTCTTCTGGGGAATGAACACCAATAGTCACATGGAAATCGACATCTTCTCCAGTGTTTGTTTTCGCTCGGGAGCGAAATGTGAAACCGATTTGGTTGATTGATAGCACCGAATATGTGTGATAGAAGGGCAACAGAAATTTGCGGCCACTACGGTAGACTGTTGGAACTTGTTCTTTATGGGTTGCAACAAGAAGCATTTGTTGCGGCTGAACAGTTACCAAGAACGACATGGCCAGTAACCCTGTGCCAAACATGAGCAAGGTTCCGAAAAGAACGACAACAAGCCACAGTTCCATGCACTTCACACACGCGTTTCTTTTTCACATTACCCGTATGGTTCTACACATTTTTGCATTCTTTATATCCAGTTGAGATATTACATTGGCGAGGAGAGATACCCATGAGTGAAAAAACATACACCGTAGAGATTGCAGATGCCACTGGACACAGCGTTGTCGAGATGACCAAGACCGAACTGATTAGCCAAGCTTCCAATGCCAAAGGAAGCTGGGTCTTTGTCGACAACAAGATGGTTGCCGCCGATGAATTGGCGAACACGAACTTTGATGACGCCCAGCACATCAGAATGGTCCCTGCCCTACAAGCCGGAAAAGACGAGAAAACATACACCGTAGAGATTGCAGATGCCACTGGGCACAGCGTTGTCGAGATGACCAAATCAGACCTCATCAAGCAAGCAACCAGTTCCAAAGGCAGTTGGGTGTTCGTTGACAACAAGATGGTCGCTGCAAACGAACTTGCAGATGCGGATTTTGATTCTGCCCAACACATCAGAATGGTCCCGGCATTACAAGCTGGCCAGTGAGCCTTTTTGACTGTGAAACTGAACATTCTGGGAGGGACACCTTCAAGAAAGGGTGGCCAGTCGCGTTGAATGGAGACGAACAATATGGTTGAACTTGTTGATTACAAATGCGCAGTCTGCGGAAACCTCGAATCCTTCCACCGCGAACGTAACGGAATTAGCTGCAAGTCTTGCGGCTCACGCATCTTCATGAAGTTGCGCCGAACCGGTACAAAGCGTCTCAAGGCAGAGTGAGGCAACAGTCCTTTCTCGCGCAGGGTTGAAAGACCGCTGACGGTAAGAGTGAATCCATGTCATCTTGGCTTACTGACAAAGCACCTCTTCTTTTCGAAGATTTGTTGCTGCCAGAAGTGACTCTTACAACCATCACTCGTACTTCACTTCAGGCTAATCCCCCTCACTTGCTTCTTTCAGGGCCAGCAGGCGTAGGTAAAACTGCAACTTGGCGATTGATGGCTCGTCAGATTCTCGGCCCGACTTGGGAAGCACGTACTCACATTCTTCAGGCGCGTGATTTGGCTCGCACTTCAGGTGCAATGGGAAAATTCGAAGAATTCCTTAGGCCCGAAGGGAGCGGTTCAGACGACACCCTTGCTGGAAGGACCAGTCTTGATGCATTTGATCACACGTTTTCTTCGACTGCAGCAAACACACCTCCTCCAGCTGGCCTCGAATGTGAACACTCGAGCCAACAACGAGCAGCAGTATCCCGCCTCATTATCATTGAAGATGCCGACTATCTCGGTACTATTCGGCAATCGTACTTGCGCCGGATGATGGAAGTGAGCAGCGGTAGTGCACGTTTTATCTTCACCGCTCATACTCCTTCGCGAATTATTGAAGCCCTGCGTAGCCGAACACAGCACATCCGACTTGCCAAAATCAATCGCCCTCTTATTGAATCACGTTTAATGCAAATTGTCCAGGAAGAGAACCTCACTCCAGTGCGCGGAATTATCGGTGACATCTCTCACGTCTCTTCAGGGAATATTCGTAAAGCCATTTTCATCATGGAACTCCTCACGCACCGAGAACTTCTTGATGACAGGAAAAATCTCCAGAACTTGCTTGCAGCAACGTCACTTCGTGAAGTTCAACACATCTTGGAAGAAGCCTTGCGTAACCGTGTTCATGATTGGCGATGGGAAAAAGAAGGTAACAAAAACAAACGCGTCCTTAAGGGCGCTATGGGCGTGATGGACCAAGTAATGTCAGAAAACAATCTCGAGCCTGAAGATATCGTCGAACAATTTCATTTGTTGTTGACCGAAGGACGCCTCCATCTTGACGAGAATATTCTTTCAGAGATTCTTGTTGCTCTTTCTGCATGTGATGTGGCATTGCATCGAAGTATGCAAGGGCGGATTGAATTGGAGCGCTTCTTGTTCCAAGTCGCTGACATCGGACAACGCATGAATGCTGCGAAAGCGTCTTGAATTCCATGCCACTGGAACGGTTGGGCGTGTAGCACAGCTGGATAATGCGTTGGCCTCCTAAGCCGAAGATCCCGGGTTCAAATCCTGGCACGTCCGCCAAACTGAATCTTTGAACATCAATAGGTGATATGAACCAGTTTAACCACCCGATCAGAACCACTCATGAGGGCGTAGAAATCATTGCCACCGTTTGTTGAAAAGGAGGTGACGTATTGCACACCATCGATGATACCGATTTGCACAACGCTCTCGGACGCCACATCATACGAAACAAACACTTCGACGCCTGCCTGCGAATCGTATGCATATCCGTAGATGAGGCCATCGACGAGGTTTATCTCGAATCCACCCGCATTGGACAAGTCTTCATTTGTCGATTGCAAAACTGTGGATGTCGTCATTGAATAATCGAGCGTATTGATTTTGACCATCGAATATCCCCCTCCACTGTTTCGTACATCAAGATAGTAATGCGCGCCATCGTATGCAGAAGTCCCGGAACCTACTCCCTCGATATTTTCGATTTGTGTATGCTTGGTTACCGCAGCATCAGTTGGATTGATGGAAACAACATAGATGTCTGGGTATGTGATTGTGTTTTGTTGCCCTTGTCCTTGCCCTTGACTTCCGCTGTTTGTATCGTCAGAAGCATAGGCATAGATGACTTCATCCTCATGATTGTACTCCATCCCTCCGACATTATCCAATTCCGGATGGGCAGAGAAGTCAAACTGCGTCATTGTGAATCCACTCGGGTCGGAAACCGTGACGTGGACCAGGTAGTCGTTGCTGTTTCCGCGCATGTTTGCAAAATATTCCCCATCGGAATAGGTAGTCATAGAGGTAACATACTCTATCCCTGCTAATTCCACTAACGAAGTCACTAAACCATTGGAAGGGTCAATGGAGATGAAGTGTTCAACCTCTGTAACGCTGTCCCATGCATAGCCGTAGAGAAGATTTGTCGAACAATCGATTTCAATACCGCCGATGTTTGTGAAATCTGGGTTTGCACTGATGTCAAAGGCAATCATCGTCGAACTGTATGTGCCATCGCCCGTTCCACATTCTGTAGTTCCAGTGCCACTCCCATCTCCTGGGTCCGTGCCGCCGTTGTCACCAGGGTCTGAGCCGCCGTTGTCGCCAGAGCCTGAGCCGCCGTTGTCTTCAGGGTCGGTCGCATTTCCTCCATTTCCAGAGTTGCCGCTATCGGTTTCTGAGCCATCATCTGTGTTATCGTTGCCGTTGCCGGTTCCGTTCACTGGTTCACCACTGCTGCCGTCATCCGAATTACCATTGCCAGTTCCTGTACCGGCTCCTGAGCCGCCGTTTGAACCGTTGATGACTTCATCCGTATCGTCAATTGCCGGGTCATCTTCGGGAACGGGTTCACCGATGATGGGCTCTTCAATACACCCTGCTAAAGATGCTGAAATCATGAGAAATACAAGTAGAACAGTGGGCCGAATCATAATCTACGGATGAACTACTACACTATTAGTCTTACAAACATTAAACGCAAAGCGGCAGTATCTACTTTCCATTATCATCAGTTCGATCTCGTTATAGCTTGAGCAGAAATTCAAAAGACCCAAAAAAGTGATATATTCAACGTTTTATTCGAATATCATGCAACAAATAAGCGAAGACGGCAAGTGGAAGTGGGATGGAGGCGAATGGGTGCCAAATGAAGAGACTGATGAAACGCCTTCATCTACAGTAGCGGATGTCCCCGTGGTTGCAGCGCCATCGGCCTCTCAGGAGCCTGTACAGGCAATGGCGCCAATGACGCAAAGTGCACCTTCTAGCGGCGGCGTTTGGGCAATACAAACTGCAGAATACGGATTGTTTTTCACTAAACTCATCGGTTTACTTTTGACAGGAATTACTCTTGGTTTTGGACTCCCTTGGGCAAAATGCATGGTCATCAATAAGTGGACGAAAAAGGTTCGAATTGACGGCCGAAGCATTCGTTTCACTGGAACTCCAATGGGATTATTTGGAATTTGGGTTAAAGTCTGTGTATTGAGCATCATAACCCTAACACTGTATTACTGGTTTGCTGGTTACAAGCAAGTGGCGAAGTACATTGATAATCACATTACTTGGGCTTGAAGTCCAACGAATCTCGTTCTTGCGATTTTGTATGCCGGAAGTATTTACCAAAACCACAGCGATTGAGTGATGTTAGAGGCAAGAGACATATTCAACGGCCGCGCGTCACAGCATGAGCGCTATGGCCGCAAAGGGGAGTAAGTCGACAGAATCGGATGCCTTTATTCCGCTTCCGGACCCTTACGGGGAGGGTTTTGAGTACTCTGAAGACCCGATTGAAAACACCCGCAACCAGTGGAGTGTTTTGGAAAAGCGCCGACTTAGTGCTGGGCGAATTGCACGTCACCCAGTCTTGATGCTTTGGCGAACCATGAGCGGTTTTTCTCTTGCCGTTTTTGCATTTTCAAGTCTGCTTTACGCTCCCATCATTGATTCATTGAACGGTTTAATTTTCATTCTTATTCCACTCATTCTCGTAGCAGTCGCTCCGACCGTTGTTGCAGGCGAGTCCGCTTGGCAAGCGATGCAGGCAAGAATCTCTCTCCGTGAACAAGGCGGTGTTCGGGACGGCAAAAAGCACGCATTAAGGGCCCAGCCAGGTATGGACCGCATTCTCGAGAGTCTTAACGATCAACGCCGTAACAATTTGGTCCTCGCACTTCTTTCCTCGCTCACCGTCGTTCTCTTGATGCTCGCTTCGGTAGTAACGGCGAACTCACTGGCATGGAACCTTGCACTTCTTGTGGCGATGACGCTCGGAATCGCACAAACCTTTCATGGATTCTTTTCATACGCTTTCATCCGTCAACTTGGAGACCCATTTCCATCCATTGTTTTCCACGCCCCTACGCACCACCCTACCCAATTGGGTAGTGTGCTTGGAGATCTGTTGGTTGCTCACCTCGACCCGGATTTGTTCTTGGAATGGGAAGAATGGCAGAAATTATTCCGCAAGGCGTTGATTCCCGGACACATCACGAAACAAGCATTGGAGCGCTTGCTCTACATTTTGCACCTCCACATGGAAGAAGAACTCACTACGCAGATGGCGCGTGATGAATTGCAATCCTTCATTTCTCAGGAACGATTTGAAAAGTTATTGCTCGACGACGATGCAAGGTTCAATTGGCGAACGATTCAACGTCTTGTCGCTCACTCAAGAGGCTGGCAGCCAGAAGCTTTCCTTCTGCTCGATCGCCTACAAAACGACCTGCTTTCCGGTGCCCCGCCGCTTTTGCGTGCTGAATGGCGCATGGATGTTGCACTGGACGATAATTGCTATGAAGGCGCAGGGAATTTATTCATCGCCCTCAACAATCAAACCTTTGAATCACGTGCGGTACGAGTCGAAGTATTGACTCCAAACGGAGAACCAGAAACCCGAGACCACCGTTTCGAATTGAGTGCATGTCCGCCTCCGAAAAGTTCAGTGTTGCTCTCGCATTCAACTGAAGAAGACGCCCTCGACTGGATTCCGAGGTACTTGGAGCGCGGCGTAGTTCTCTGGATTGGCGTTGCTTGGCCTCGTAGTTTTCACGGACCTGCTGATGTACAGGTTATTCTTCGTGATGATGCAGGGATCGTTTTGGAATCTCAAGTGATTCGTACGGTAGTTCGGCGTTCTGCGGGACGCCGGGTAAACAAGAGAATGCATAAATTGGAAGACGCTCGCAAACAAGGCGACCTTGCACTCCCAAAGATGGTTCTATGAATCCTGAAATCAATATTCATACCAATGCCATCTCCTCTACAGCCTTGAAATTGCAAGTCGTAGAAGCGCGGTGCTTATGGATGGGGGGCACTTGCGTTCAATTACCGGATGTGGAACCTTGGAAGCATGGGATGTCATCGTATTAGGCGACGGGCCTGCAGCCCTCCGTTCTGCAGCAGAATCAGCTAAGTCTGGAGCATCCACATTGATGCTTTGTGAGAACGCACTGGGGAGCACTTCGCATTTTGCCCAAGACGGGCTTGCTGCACCCCTGCAAGAGTCGAATAACCGAGACCACCGTGAAGATACTATTCGCTCAGGAGCGTTCTTGAACGACCAAGACATTGTCGCTCTTCGCACTGCTGCTGCTACTCGGCAAGTGGATTTACTTGAGCGCTGGGGCTTAACGTTCCGCCGCGATGCTCAGGGCCTACCTATGGCACGAAAGGCAATTGGTCACGGCAAGGCCCGTAACGCAGACGCTGGCGATGCTACAGGCCGTGAAATACAGCAAATCCTCGAAGAACAATGCATGAGGTATGGCGTAACGCGCCGTGGTGATCATTTGCCCCTTTCTCTCATCCATACCAACGAATCTGTTAGCGGAATCACGGTCGTGGATACCGTCAACGGTCGAATTACAGCACTTCAAGCCAAAGCCATTATCATCGCTGATGGTGGATTTGAGGGAGCGTTCAGCCATGGCCAAGTCGGCCTTGGATTAGACCTCGCCCTACGTGCAGGTGTGCCATTGCGAGATATGGAGTTCATTGCACATTCACCTCTTGGCATCAAAGATACCAATCTCATTCTGCCTCTCGGCCTCTTGCATGATGGCGCAACGCTCCATGAAGCCAGTGGCTCTGACCTGGAATTTGGAGAATCTACGCTTGATGAAGTGTGCCAAATGGTTTCGAACGCAAAACAACCTGTCATCGATGCTCGTAATTTGGGCGACGCCTCTGGATGGTGGAATGCTGTATTCCGAACCGTTAAGCAACGAACTGGAATTGACATGTCCCGTCAAACAGTTGGTATTGAATCACGCCCATATGCTACCATTGGCGGCATTACGGTCGATGAACACGGTAGGGCTATTCTTTCCACATGGTCTCGATGGTTTACCGGCCTATATGCTGCTGGTGACGCCTCATGCTCAGGATTCCACGGAGCAGACATCTTGCCTGGAAACAGAATGCTGGATGCGGTCCTAGGCGGGGCAGCCGCAGGCGCTCATGCTGGGAAATGGGTAAAAAACCGACAATTCACGAACGCTCAGGCTGCACATGAAGCAGAGCAAGCGGCACAAGCAGATCACTCTGCAGTTTCGGAACTTTCTGATGAGGGCGTAGTTCGCGTAGGTCATGTAGTGACCAAAGTACGAGACGCTGTACAATCTTCCCTCGGCATGAGCCGGGATGCAGACGGCCTCACTTCCCTCATTGAGACTTTGGAAGCCGCTTCAGTCCTTGCGGAATCGATTCACGTTGACCAGTCTTCATTGATTGCGAACATGAATCTAGTTGAAATTGCTCGAGTTCAGGCATCTGCTCGACTTTCTCTTGCGGCAGCACAGTCAGCCCTTGCCAGAAAGGAAACACGTGGCAGCCACCACCGCTCTGACTTTACTGAATTCAATGAGGAACACCTCCACCATTACGCTGTTAATCAGATGGGTGAAGTGAGTACGCTCGCACTCCGTAAGAGCAAATCTGGTAATTGGATTCTCACTCCTCAATGAGCGAAAACCCTCTTTTTCCGGTGAATCACTGAAAAGGTAAACCTCGTGGCAAGGACATGGGCGTACCAACCTTGTTCGACCAAATCATCTCTGGTGAGGTGCCTTCCCACCGTGTTGCTGAAGGTGAACAATGGTATGCATTCCTCGATATATTCCCGCGTTGCGAGGGACACACTCTTGTTGTTCCTAAGCAGAGCGCTCAACATATTGCTTCACTTTCCAACCAATCGAGGAACGCTTTGTTTGAAGGGGTCGCTGAAGTACAACGCCGTCTTTCGCATCACTTCTCCACATCTGATTTCACCGTCTGTGTGCACGACGGACCTCTTGCCGGTCAAGAAGTGCCTCATGTCCATGTTCATGTCTTACCGCGACAATCGGGCGATGGTGGTTTGACACTTCATTCAATGTGGCCTCATTCCCCGCCAATGGGTGGTGAGGTCGACCATGGCCCACTTGCGTTTCTCTCTGAATCTTTACGCGAGGTGGCAGAATGAGTCAGCCAATGAAGGATGGAGCGACCGATCATCGCGGTGAGAAGTTGCCAGAATTATCGAAGTCGGCAAAGAACATGCAAATGGATAAACTGCTCTCGGCTCCAATGCCAACGTTCGACGGCAAAACCCCCGGCTCCCCATTTTGGTCAAATGTTGCGTATTGGATAGCACGACGTATTTTGGCAGTTCAGTTCCGAACCAGTGAGGTTTCAGGAATTGAAACTCTTCCGATGGATCGTGGAAATCTGTGCTGTGCATGGCATACAAACGGGCTCATGGACCCATTGCAAATCGTCCTCAAGCACCCCAAGAATTTCGTTATGGGCGGAAGGCACGACCTCGTCACACGCCCACTGTTGAGTTGGTGGACGCGTAAATTGGCAGTCCAGCCTGTTGTAAGGAAAGCTGAATTATTGCGCGGTGGGTGCAGTGAAGAAGAGGCGACCCAAATTAACGGGCGCTCTTTACTGATGCTTTCTACCGGCATCTCAGCCGGGTTTGGCTGCGTTCTGTTTCCCGAGGGTACCAGTCACGACGAGTCCTCAATGCTCCGATTTCGAACCGGACCATTCCGTACCGTTTTTGCAGCAGCCGCTTTAGCCAAAGCATCAAACAA
>Ga0233438_10004842_pt1 | contig 11623 bp, 9 predicted proteins | sample SI_123_September_FD_182720 | JGI IMG/M metagenome (GOLD analysis project Ga0233438, IMG submission 182720) | Seawater microbial communities from Saanich Inlet, British Columbia, Canada - SI_123_September2016_10_MG | ecosystem: Environmental > Aquatic > Marine > Inlet | place: Canada: British...
GCTGGAGCTGCTCGAACTACTTGGCGGAGACGGATTGCTTGGCGAGCTGCTCGACGCGCTAGAGGGACTGCTCGGCGAGGGCATCGACGACGACGAACTTTGGCTCTGCGACTGACACGCGGCTACGAGCAGCCCGACACCTATTACTAGGCTACTGCGCACGCCCGCGCGAAGGCGGTTTGTGGTTACTGACTGCTGCGCTGGTCGTTTCATGTTGCTGTCCTTGGCTTGTGAAGCTCAGTGTAGCGCCTCCGCGGGAAATTGTACGGCACGAGGCGATAAATCCGTCTGCGGCCAACCCTACTTTATAGACTGATTATATTTCTCTCTCTGCTCTACTGCCGTTGGCGCAACCTTTGACACGAGGTTTACCACAACCAAGCTGAAGAGAGGCTTAATACCAGTACCGATACCTAAATACATTGTTTGCGGAACGCTGCGGAACTCCATCGATAATGATGGGCCGAAAGTGCGAAGTGCGAACTACGCGGCGTAGGCGACTTAGCTGGTTTTTGTTGTCTTCGGTTTCGGTCGAAAGCGATCGCACATCGCGCAACTCGCCGGTGTCGGTCACATCGAAAATAAGATCGGCGTAGTCAGAGTCTAACGGTTCGTCTGTCTGCCGAACGGCATCTAACTCGTAGCCCTTTTTCTGCTCGCCCACAAAACTTGGCATTGGCACGACGCGCCCGAAATAGGCTTTGTGTAGGGCGTCGGCATTGGGCTGATTCGCAAGGAGGCGCCACGCGTTGCCGTACTGCTCTTCGGCCGCGCGGCGGCGACCGAAGAGGAGATACCAGTCGGCAAGATTGGTGAACGCATCGGCTAGCGCCAGAACATCGTCGCGCTTTTCTATCTCGTAGCGGAGAATCTCGGTCAGCGCTTGCGCGCCGCTCGCGAATCCTTTGGACTCGTAACTGCTAGGCTGCCCTAGATGAACTCGGTTGATCTCCATTTCGTTACGAAATTGTGGTCGACCAAGATCGGCCATCATCTCTGGATTGCGCGACAAAAGGTATGAAGAATTAGCGATGCCGCGCAGGTAAGTCACAAACCTTTCGTCCTGCGGCCCGAAATGCGTTTTCACCATTATTGCGGCTGCATTCCAAAACATTAGCGCGTTATTCAGCCGCATGCCGAGGGCTTCGCCGTGACCTAGATGAAAGGCACGAAGATTCCATTCGGCAATACTGTTCAGCACCGGAATAAGCCGTGGGTCGCGCGTGCCGTAAGCACGTCGCTGAATATAATACAGATACTCAAACGTGAGGTCGGCGTCTTGCCATTGGTCCAGCGCAAGATAGCTTTGGATTTTACTCTCGATAGCGGACACCTGTTCAACAGTGTGCAAGCCTAAATTAATCCGATTAATATGAATCGCTCGGTCGAAAACTTTTATCGCCTCTTCGTGCGAGCCTTGTTGCTGCAATAACGTGCCCAGCGAGGTGAGCTCTTCGACTAAACCGCCGTTCCACGCACCCCCATCGCCCTCTAGGTCTGCGATGACCGCATTGTAGTTACCGATGGCTTCTAAGCGGGCTATCGCCGCTTCCGACTCAGCCGCCATCATCTCTGCCAAAGAATCTGCGCGAGACGCCTCCTCTTCAAAAGAATCGACTTGGTTTGACGAGGTTGCTAGAAGCACTTGATTCGCTAACCTGACGCCAACGCCGCCGCGAATGAGAGGCGAGCGGCCTGCAATAGTGTAATCGCGTGCGGGGTTTTGAAAACTGCGTTTGAGTGTCCACAGCCGAGTCGAACTCGCCAAACTAGTCGCAAGGTCTACGGGAATATTGCGCGGGAAAGGGTTCGCCATAATCAGTGGCTGAGGGTCACTTATATATTTTAATTCTGACTGCGCACGAATTTTTAGTGGCGCTGGATTGTCTTGCTCGGCGCTTTCTAGACTGGCTAGCTCGCTCAGATTGGCTGGCTCGACTGATTCGGTCTGTTCTGCTAGTTGGGTTTTTTCTAGTTCGGCGCTGTTGTCCGCGCCAGACGCTGCAGACGAGGCTTGCGCTGCGCCTTCGGCGGTTGCTGCCGCGCTAGACTCCTGCGCGATCGCGATACTTGCGGCGCCCGCTAGCAACAAACCCACAGCGGCTGCGCGCAGAACCACTGTGGCTCCGCTGATCAATCGGCTGACGCGAACCCGAAGGCCAAACACGTCCCCAGCCCTTGATGATAAGGACAGCACAGTGGTTTGCTCGAGTCTGGCGAATAGATTCAGCATTGGAGGTTTTTTACCCTGCCTCAACTTGGGTTGGTTACTTTGTGACTGTCTAGCGATTACGACCAAGCGCAGCGCTGGGATCAGCAACCGCAATTCGATTTATCACTCGTTTTCTTCAGTCTTTTATACACTTAGGGGATTTAGGTGTAAACGTCAGCCTTAGCGTTTGCGTAGCTCGATATTCCCGATCGCGTCGCGTTTTGCGCACCATCCGGGTGCAACAAAGGTGGTGGCGGCCAACTCGATGATCACCAACGGTCCTTCTCGTTCGTGCTCGTCTAATGCCTCGCGTCGAATACTCGGATAGGCGCCGCTGCCATCCGTCGCCGCTGAGCTGGCTGGGTGTGTAGAGTGGACCCTGTTAGCAGCAGATTTAGTGCTTCGGTTTGTGTTTTCGGAGTCGGCACGCGGCAGAACCAGCTCCACGCCCTGAGCCGTGACTGCCGAGCGCAGATTAACCAGCTCGAGCTCGGTGTCGTGATCGTAGCCAAAGCGCTGGCGATGCAGGGCGACAAAGGCCTGCTTTGCCTGCGCGCGCGAGTGCCAAGGCACATTAAGCGTATAGGATTGACCTTTGTAGCGCAGATCTACGCTGGGCTTTGCGGCTAGCGGGCCCTGAGCGCCTTCGGCGGTAAGCTCAGCCCTGCCCTGTGCCTCGAGTTCGGCTAAACCATTCTCGATTTCGGCGTCGGTAAGATCGCTAAGCAAGGCGGTCGCCGTGCGCGAAAGCTGGCGCCCGGGCTGCGCGACAATCATACCGAGCGCCGACAGCACGCCGCCGTGAATAGGCACGAGCGCACGCGTCATATTCATCGCCTCGGCAAGCGCGCAGACGTGCAAACCGCCCGCGCCGCCAAAGCTGGTCAGGGTAAAGTCCTGCGGGTTGTAACCACGATTAACCGAAATAAGTCGAATCGCCGCCGCGATTTGTTCGTTGGCAACGGCGAGCACACCTTCGGCCGCGGTTTTCGCGTCGACGCCCATCGCCGCGCCCAGCCTCTCGAGTGCCTCCAATGCCGCAGCACTGTCGAGTGTTAGGCCACCGGCGAGCGTGGAGCTGGGGTCTATTCGGCCGAGCACCACATGCGCATCGGTTACGGTCACCTGCGTGCCGCCCTGTCCATAGCAAACGGGCCCAGGAACCGCGCCCGCTGAACGGGGACCAACCTGCAGCATGCCGCCGGTGTCGAGCGCCGCTATCGAGCCGCCGCCCGCGCCGATCGTGTGCATGTCGACCATCGGCACGCCTACGGGCAACTCGGCGATCGTGCCTTCGTTTGTGGTGACCGGTGCGCCGTCTAGTAGCGCGACATCGGTAGACGTACCGCCCATGTCGAAGCTAATAAAGCGGCTAGTGCCTGTCTGCAAGCCAAGTGCGTGGAGTGCGGTCAGGCCGCCCGCTGGGCCCGAAAGCAGCAGATTAACCGCGGTGCGCGACGCCTTGGCGGCCGCGATTGTTTCGCCGCTAGATTGCATTATTTGTAGCGAATTGCCGCTTAATTCTTTTTCTAGCGTCGACAAGTACCGATAAACGACAGGGCCAAGCGAGGCATTTAGCCAAGTGGCGACACCGCGTTCGTATTCTTTGTATTCGGGCAACACCCGCGACGACCGGCTCACCAGCACGTCGGGCAGCGCGCGCTCGATCGCCGCCTCGATGCGCTGCTCGTGTGCCGGCGCTAAAAAGGAGAACAGCAAATTAATGGCCACGGCCTCGGGCTTGAGCGCGACGAGTTGCTGCACTAAATCCGCAATCGCCTCGTCGCTCAGTGCCTCGACTTGTGTTCCGTCGGCGGCAATACGCCCTTCGATCTCGAGGCATAGCTCGCGCGGTACTTTGACCCGCGCAGGCGCAGGCTCGAGTGCGTAAAGTGCAGGGCGCGTCTGACGCGCAATCTCGAGCATGTCGGCAAACCCTGTGTTGGTGACAAACGCCGTCCGTGCGCCTTTACCCTCGAGCGCCGCATTGGTTGCAACCGTGCTGCCGTGCACAATATGCAGGGCACCGTTATCGAGCGCTGCCTGCAAACCCATCTCGCGAATACCGCGTAGTATTGCCTGCTCGGGCGCCGCCGGACTCGACAGCGTTTTGTGTATGCGAATACTCACTTCTTTTTCGGCATCGGTCTCGACACAGACGAAGTCGGTAAAGGTGCCCCCGGCATCGATGCCGAGTAGAATGCGGGATGAGGAAGGCTGAATGGCAGACGACATATAAGGGCGAGTTCCGCGTGTTATCGAGCGCCGAGTATCGCATAAACCACTTATTGATGAGCAAGCGCGATTGCAGCCGGTGCAATGAATAACCGGTGAACTAATTAGGAGGCGCTTTGCCAGAATTACCCGAAGTTGAGACAACCCGCCGCGGTATTGAGCCCCACGTTGAAGGCAAGCGAATTACCAAAATGGTGGTACGTGAGCGCCGACTTCGCTGGCCCATACCTGCAACGCTTGAGGCGCGGCTCGCTGGTCAGACAGTCGACGGCGTAGAAAGGCGAGGTAAGTATTTACTCCTTCGCATCGACAACGGCAGCCTTATCGTGCATCTCGGAATGTCGGGCAGCCTTCGTGTGCTCGAACCCGGCACACAGCAGCCTCTTAAGAAACACGATCACGTAGAACTAGTGTTCGACGACGGCACCGTTTTGCGCTATCACGACCCGCGGCGCTTTGGCTGCATCCTGTGGCAAGACGATCCGGTGAGTGATCACCCGCTTATCGAGACGCTGGGGCCCGAACCGCTGGACGACGACTTTAACGCCCGAGCGCTGTTCGCGCGCAGCCGCGGGCGCAAGGCACCGATAAAAACTTTCATCATGGACAGCAAGGTAGTGGTGGGAGTGGGGAATATTTACGCCAACGAATCGCTTTTCTTTGCCGGAATTAATCCGCAGCGCGCGGCCGGCAACGTGTCACTTGCGCGCTACGAAAAACTAGTCGAGTGTATTAAGCGCGTGCTTGCGAGGGCGATTGAGGTGGGCGGCACTACCCTGCGCGACTTTACCGGCAGCGACGGCCAGCCGGGTTATTTTGCCCAGTCGCTGCAGGTTTATGGGCGCACAGGGTTGCCTTGCAACAACTGCAAGGCGCCTTTAAAAGAAGTGAGACTAGGGCAGCGCAGCACGGTGTACTGCACGCGGTGTCAGCGCTAAACGCGAGAGTAGGCTTTCATCGCTTCGACTACGGCCGGATGCGCGAACTTAGAAATGTCGCCACCATAGGACGAGATCTCCCGCACGAGCGTCGACGAGATATACGACAGGTGCTCGGCAGGCGCGAGAAACACCGTTTCGATGCTGGGGTCGAGCACGCGGTTCATGCCCACGAGCTGAAACTCGTATTCAAAGTCGGCCACGGTACGCAGGCCGCGCAAAATGATTTTCGAATCGACCTCTTGCACAAACTGAATCAGCAGGCTTTCGAATGAGCGCACCTCAACGTTGGGCAGATGGCCTAACACCTCCTGCGCAAGTTCGACGCGTTGCTCGGTTGGCATTGCGCTGCTTTTTTGCCGGTTAGAACCCACAACGCCGACGATAATGTGATCGAAAAGCCCCGCTGCACGCTCCACAAGGTCGGTGTGACCATTGGTGATTGGGTTGAATGTTCCGGGATACACGGCAGTTTTCATAAATTCTCTCTTGTGGGCGTCTCGTCGATCTTATTATTCGTTGAGTGCTTTTCTCGACCTAGGTCGCCGCATTCTAGCGAATCGGCTGGCGAGGCTCAATCGCGGGTATTGCAGGCATTTTTAGCCACCACAGCCCTAGTCCGAGCTTAAGAGGAAGCGTGCGATTTGCTGTTCGAGCCACGCGCGATTGCCGCGCGCGATAAAGCCTACGTGGCCGCCTCGGTCGGACAATTGCAATTCGGTCGCGCTGCCGAGGTCTTCTGGCGACGGCAAAGCCGCGGGCGGAATAAGCGGGTCGTCGGCGCTTTGAATGAGTAAAGTGCGCGCGTTGATGCGTTTTAACTTTGGCCCGCTGCTGCAGCGAGCGTAATAATCGTCGGCGTTTGCAAAACCATGGAGCGGCGCGGTTAGCTGATCGTCGAAGCGCCAGATACTGGTTAGATCGACCGCGTTATTGAGCAGGCCGCGTAGAGTTGTCGCCGCGTCAAACGCCAGTGGATTACCTAAGCTTGCAAGAGTCTCGAGGTGTTCGACTTTGTTGATGAAATCTCGATTAAGCAGTTTGACAAAATAGTCGCCGTAAAATGCACTCGTGCCGCCGAGCATCGCGCGCGAACAGTCTGCTAGCTGAAAAGGAGTCGACACGGCAACGGCTCGACACGTTGATGCGGCAGGCACTGCGGTACTGTGCGATTCTTGTTCACCTTTTTCTGCAAGCCAGTTGAGCAACACGCTAGCGCCAAGTGAGTAACCCGCAAATAAAAAGTGATGCGCCGGATATTGTTCCTGCAAGATATTGAACACTTCGTCTAAATCTTCGGTCACACCCGAATGATACGCGCGCGCGAGTCGATTAAATTCTCCACTGCAACCGCGAAAATTGAGCGCAACCGACGCAACGCTCGACAAGGCAAGTTCGCGTTGAAGCTCGATAATATAGGGCGATTGCGACGACCCGCAAAGCCCATGCAATAGCACGACAATCCGATGTCTCGACGAATCACTCGGCGCAGGCCCTGCCCAGTCGATATCGATGAAGTCACCATCGGCTAGCTCTATGCGTTCGCGAAACTGTTCGAACACGGCCAGCGGTGTAAACCTTCGCCATAAAGTTTGTGCGTGCGCATTACTCGCAAGAAGCGGCGGTTTGAATGTGTTGGCGCTGTATGACATAGACTTTTTCTGATTGTTTGAATCGCGGCTGAGCCGAACGGAAACCTAGAGCGCTTGTAACAGCGTGGAGTGGACTGACCCTGCCCGTTTGATTTTACGGCCGGTCCAGTTAGAAGGCAGCTTGGCTTCGTCGAGCGGTTCGGCCGACTCGATATAGACCAGCGCGCCGGGTGCGAGACAGCCCGATCCAGCAAGCGTGTGCGCCGCCTCGTAGTGCTGATTCGCATCGAAAGGCGGATCTAGAAAAACAAGATCGAAGCGCTGCTTGCCTGCATCCCGCCTGAGCCAGATAAGCGCGTCGGCCTCGATGATTTGTACCGTCGTTGTTGCCAGTGCATCGCGGTTGTCGCGCAACGCGTTGGCAGCGACCTTTGCTTTCTCTACCATCACCACACTCGACGCGCCCCGCGAGGCGGCCTCGAAGCCGAGCGCGCCGCTGCCAGCGAATAGGTCGAGTACTCGGGCAGCGGGGATCGCCATCTGTAGCCAATTGAATAGTGTCTCGCGGACACGATCGGCGCTGGGACGCAGGCCGGCGGCATCGGGAAAGCTAATTTTACGGCTGCGAAGCGCGCCGCCAATAATGCGGACGCTGCCGCCGGGTCGTTTTTTACTTGTGCTCATTGGCTAAGTGTAACCGCGATGGCTGCGCTACACAGCATCGCAGTGCGATAGCGGGTTTGAAAAGTGATAACATAGCGGCCTCAGATTTCTGCCGCCGCGCCCTTCGTATGGCAGCACGGCACCCTTCGGCAATCAGCGACTAGAGACTTTACGATGTTCGGCTTTGGTAAAAAGAAACGTGTACAGGAAGAACAGGATGCCGAGGCTGCGGTTGATGCTGCGTTGGCTAATACGCCGGAGCCGGCTGTTGATTTAGCTGCTGATTCGGCTGTGGATTCAGTTGTCGATTCAGTTGGCGATTCGGACGTGGATTCAGTTGGCGATTCAGTTGTGGATGCAGATGTCGAGAGTCAGGCCAGTGAGCAGGTTCAGGCGCCGGGCGATTTAGCGGTTGCAGAGCAAACCGAAGAACCCAGCAAACGCGGCTTTTTTGGCCGGCTGCGCGACGGGCTCAGTCGCACCCGAAGCAAACTTAGCGATGGCCTCGGCGCAGTGGTGCTTGGGCGTAAAGAAGTCGATGCCTCGCTGCTCGAAGAGGTCGAGACGCAGCTGCTGACCGCTGACGTAGGACTCGAAGCCACCGACGCCATTATCGACGGCCTTCGCGCGCGTCTCGGGCGCAAACAACTCGCCGACGCAGACGAGTTTATGGCCGCCCTTCGCGAGGAGCTGCGCGCAATATTAGCCCCCTGCGACAAACCGCTGGTTATCGACACGAGCAAAAAGCCTTTCGTTATTTTGATGGTCGGGGTTAACGGCGTCGGCAAAACCACGACAATCGGCAAGCTGGCTAAGCGCTATCAGAGCGAAGGCCATAGTGTGATGCTCGCAGCGGGCGACACTTTCCGCGCCGCGGCGGTCGAACAGCTGCAGGTATGGGGAGAGCGCAATGCCGTGCAGGTCGTGGCTCAGGACACCGGATCGGACAGCGCCTCGGTTATCTTCGACGCCTACCAATCTGCCAAAGCCAAAGGCGTGGATATACTCATCGCCGACACCGCGGGCAGGCTGCACACAAAAGACAATCTCATGACCGAACTTGAGAAGATTGTACGGGTCTTAAAAAAGCAAGACCCGCGCCTGCCCGACGAGATTCTGCTCGTGCTCGATTCGACCACTGGCCAAAATGCGCTGGCTCAGGCGGATAGTTTTCATAAATCGACTACCCTTACCGGTTTGGCGCTGACCAAGCTCGACGGCAGTGCTAAGGGCGGCGTCGCCTTTGCCCTCGCGAAGCGGCTGGGTATTCCGCTCAGGTTTATCGGCGTTGGCGAGCAGATCGACGATCTTAGGCCCTTTAACGCGCATGATTTCGTTGCAGCGCTGTTTGGCGACGAGGAAAATCGAGACAGCTAACCCGCCTCATTCTGCCGGATTTACAAAAGAAAGCGACAGAGAGTTAACGACAGGAACAGCCAGCGAGGAGCCAAGGGCCAGGCCCTTTAACCGGATGATTGCATTCGACAGAGTTAGCAAACGCTACCCCAGTGGTCAGCAAGCACTCGCCAACCTGAGCTTCGCGCTCGCGCGCGGGGAGTTCGCGTTTATTACTGGCCACTCAGGGGCCGGCAAAAGCACGCTGCTCAAGCTTGTGCTAGGTATCGAAAGGCCAAGCGGCGGTTCACTTGTCGTTAACGGTCATGATCTTATGGCAATGTCGCCCAACATGCTGCCTTCTTACCGCAGACAGATCGGCACTGTATTTCAAGATCATCAGCTGCTCAACGACCGCAGCGTGTTCGACAACGTCGCCCTGCCGCTCGAGATCTCGGGTCTCGATCCACGTGAGGGCAAGCGTCGCGTTCGTGCTGCGCTCGACAAAGTCGGGCTTTTATCGAAAGAGAGAATGTCGCCGATGGCGTTGTCTGGCGGCGAGCAGCAACGCGTGGGAATCGCCCGCGCCGTAGTGAACACGCCGCGTATAATTTTGGCAGACGAGCCCACGGGCAATCTCGACCCCGAACTTTCGGCTGAGATTATGGCCCTGTTTGCCCAGTTTATGAGCGTTGGCGTTAGCCTGTTGGTGGCGAGCCACGACCGGGCGCTAATCGATGGTTTGGGCTACCGTATTCTCACACTCGAAGAAGGCAGACTCAGCAGCGAAGCAAGCCCTCACATCAAAGGCACGGCCGCGAATGAGTACTAAGCCCGCAGCAACCGCAAGCCTGAAACGCGTGGGGCGGCTAGCCGAGCATCGCCGCGAATCCGCGCGCGCTTTTTTGCGATTGCGCGCGGCGCCGGTTGCAACCTTGGTCACACTGCTGGTGATCGGTATCGCATTGCTCCTGCCTTCGCTGTTAAACCACCTTCAGCGCGTGCTGACTAGCGGCGTTTTGGCGCTGCAGTCGGAGCCAAGCATTAGCGTCTATCTTGAGCTTGAGGCCAGTGAAGACAATGTTTTACAAGTAAGTGAGCAGATACTTCAGTTGACAGACGTAGACGCGATAGAAGTTATTACACCTGCCCAGGCGCTCGCGCAATTGGGTGAGACTGCCGGCCTTGATAAAGACCTTTTAGCCACATTTGATGATGAAGTAAGCGTTCGCTTACCAAGTCAGAGTTCTGCCTCGCCTGCCAAATCACGCAATCCACTTCCAACAACCCTTGTCGTCACCCCCAGCGCGAGTAAAGACAGCTCGGAGACAGTTGCTGACACAGCCGAGCGACTCGCTGCCGAGATACGCACAATCGACTCTGTCGACAGCGTAACTGCCGAAGGCGCTTGGCTGACGCGTTTGCACGCGCTCGCCCAGATCATCCACCGCTCGGCGCAGCTACTCGCAGTGCTTATGGCGATAGGGCTGCTTGCAGCCATTGGCAATACCGTGCGGCTGTCGGTCGAACAGCGTCGGGACGAGATTCGAGTCAGCAAGCTTATCGGCGCGAGTAATGGGTATGTCGCGCGACCTTTCTTGTATGCCGGATTGTTTCTAGGCTTAGGCGGCGGGCTGGTAGCTTGGTTACTGCAGCTGGTGGTAGTTGGGCTTGTGGGTCACGAGGTTAATCAGTTTTTAGCGCTCTACACGGCTCAGGCCAACAGCCTGGCGGTATCACAGATCGCTCTTTTTGCGCAGCGAGCCGCGCAAGACCTTGGGCTGTTGCTTGGCACTGGCGCGGCCCTCGGCTGGCTAGCCGCCTTGGTCGCCAGCCACAGGGCTATCGCCGCCTGCGAGCCTTAAACTAACCATTGAAATTTAACGTATAAGCCCAATATCCAAACTAGATCAATATTCTAAGTTACTACAGCGCGATAATGGGTATGCACGAGGAGCCGAAGAGGTGTTAAACTATTCGGCCGTCGTAGAAAAGGGGTCAGACCCCTTAAACAAGACCCCTTAAACACCCCGCGTTAAACTGAGGAAAACGACACAATGAGCACAACCTTCCAAGGAAATACAGGGACGAGCCTTCAGGCATTCGATCCTTCCTTTGGGCCTAACACGCCAGGAAGAGACCTGTCTGCCTACATGACGTCGGTCAATAGCATCGCTATTCTGACGCCAGAGCACGAGCTCGAACTCGCCAAGCAATACTATTATGACGATAACGTCGATGCGGCGCGCCAGCTGGTTCTTGCGCACCTCCGTTTCGTTGTACACCTCGCTAAATCTTATTCCGGCTACGGCCTGTCGCAAGCCGACCTTATTCAGGAGGGCAACGTTGGCCTCATGAAGGCGGTAAAGCGCTACAACCCCGAAGTCGGCGTGCGCCTCGTCTCGTTTGCGGTGCATTGGATCAAGGCCGAGATGCATGAATTTATTCTGCGCAATTGGCGCATCGTAAAAATCGCGACAACCAAAGCGCAGCGAAAATTGTTCTTTAATCTTCGTAGCTCTAAGAAGCGTTTGGGCTGGCTAAGCAACGACGAAGCCGATGCCGTAGCCGAAGACTTAGGCGTTGACGTGAAAGTTGTGCAGCAGATGGAAGGCCGCATGGCGTCTTACGACATGGCCTTCGACGCC
>Ga0233438_10004848_pt1 | contig 11607 bp, 16 predicted proteins | sample SI_123_September_FD_182720 | JGI IMG/M metagenome (GOLD analysis project Ga0233438, IMG submission 182720) | Seawater microbial communities from Saanich Inlet, British Columbia, Canada - SI_123_September2016_10_MG | ecosystem: Environmental > Aquatic > Marine > Inlet | place: Canada: British...
TCACTTCGAATGAAAAATGGGTTGTTTACGGGACCATGGACTGTGGATGGACTCGTAAGCAATTAGATTTTATGAAAAATTCCGGTAAACAATATGAGTTTATCGATTGCGCTAGTGGTGATTGTGCTGGTATGAGTGGTTTTCCAACCATAATTCACCCAGATGGTAAAAAGTCTGTTGGTTATACCGAAGTTTAACGGTCAAGACCGGAGATTACCCTGATGGAAACCGACAGGATGAAAGCATCGAGCATGCTGTTGATAGGCTTGAGCACAGAGATGTGCTTGACAAGCGAGGTGTTCCATACGAGACGAAGGATGAAGGTGCTGATGAGAATAGACAGCACGAACATGAGAAGCTGATTTACAACATCAGACTTGTTTTCGGACTTGATAAGATTGGCGAACATTTTTACTAGTTACTGACATTTTTTTCTGAGTAAAGTATAAGATGCCCAAGACCAAAAATCTTCCGTTGAGTGGCTCAGAACCAAAATTTACAAATCGTCGTTGGGGTTCAAACAATGGTATACCAAATAACAACTGTTATGCATACGCCGTGGGGGACTATGAAGCGTACCGTTGGCAAAAATCTATACCAGGTGATCGGTCTGGGTTATCCAATGTAAAACATGATTATACCACATGCAAAGATCTCCCAAAGCGCGTTATTTCAGACAACCCCAAATCTATATACAAAGTTGATGGGGACAAAAAATGTAAGAAGGGATACTATAAAATCATGATGTTTGTCTCTTCTGGGAGACCTAACAGTTATATTCGACAAGGGGATTTCCATTTCTATAAACAACATGGCGTCATCGAATATAAGGTTAAATCGGGAGATACGATTAAGTCGGTAGCTAAATATTTTAAAGTTCCTGAGTCTAGAATCAAGAAGGCTGGTCCATTCAAAGTTGGAAAACGTGTGATTTTTAATGCTAATGTATTTAGTCATAAACGTGGTTGGGCAACCGGCCCACTCTTAGGTGATGCTAATGGTAAGGTAATTAAAGATCCACGTACTGCGTCTAGAAAGTATACTCAATTGAGTTACGATAAGTATTGTTCATCCTTCTGCGTCAAGGATAGCGGAATCAAAGTCGGCAAGGGTTATCCCAAGGTCTGATAAAATACTGTTTAAATCTAGGACGTCATCAGCATCAAACGAAACATCAAACATATCTAGTACGGATAGCATAGATTCTTCGTTTAATGAGACGACATTTGAAACTTGTGTATAATTATTATGAATCGTAACTTCTACTTTAAATTGAGAAACATCGAATACTCGTCTACAGGTTGGGCAGGTGTTTTTACCTTGGGATTTCCATCTCTCTAGACAGTGGGAATGAAATACATGTCCACAACGAATCGGAGGATTGTTCCTCGTCGACTTGACTTCGTTTAGACATATCGCACATGTCGACATTCTAGAGTATGGTGTTAAAGTTTTTCCTGTGATTTAGCTCAGTTAGTAGATCTTGGAGGCATCCACGAGAGGCTTGTCACATGTGTTGCACTTACCCTTTCCTTGTTCATCTTGAATCTGGGTAAGGAGTTCAGGTCCTTGCTTTTGAAGGAGTTGCCTGTAAGAATAGTTGTCCTCGAAAGGAATGCTATTCTGCTTCATCACGTAATTGTTGAAGAGTTGGGCTGAAGTATTGATAGTGAAACAGCGTCCATCGGCCATACCAAGTCGCTGCGACATCTTAATTACTATAGAGCTAGAAATTAATTTGTCTATTTGTGATAGTTTTTACCCAAGATTTGAATCCCTTATCCTTCAAATGTTTGACAAATGGATCACACCTGTATCCAAGGAAAATATCAAAGACATCAGTGTCCTCTGTTCGTGAAACACGAATATCGGGCTTCTCATTGATGTGTTGGTTAATAATATTGTAAGCAAAAGCAATTTCCTTTAGAGTCTCGGCTCCTGTAATGATGATCTTCCCCGTACTGAAGATACTGCAAGTAATCTCCTTCATCTCATGAGCTGGTTTGAACTTGATTTTTACGGCTGAATAACGATCTGGTTCGAAGGAGACTTTGAAGATGTCATTGTAATTTTCAAACCAATCAGCCACCTTTATGAGATTGATGTTGTAGTTGAGACTGAAGTTTGAATTAATCATAACAACCCGGAAAGAATCAACGGGAACTTTGATTTCCATATTCAGAAAGACCTTGAAGATATGAATAAGCTGTGTAATGATACGCTTGCAATCAAAGAGATCACAGCACCCTGCAACTTGGATAGAGCCATTGGGGAAAACCTTGACAGACTTGGTACTGTAAGAATCGTGATAGGTCAGTGTAACTTGATTGTAGAAAGTGGTAGGTTTAAGTTTCCATTCAAAACCCGATGTGTTTGAACCACATCGTTTCATCTTATATGTACCAATCTCTTCAAAAATTCTTCGGAGACGTTTGATGTTAATATTTTGAACAAAACTGGAAACCATCGTGATAGTTGTGATCTTGATCCACGAGGGTTTCAGATCTTCGGGTAAAGCTTTCCTAAACTCATCAATTGTGAGGAGATAGGAAAACGAGTTATTTGCAATAGTTGAATACATTTGTTCATAAATTAAAGAACACTGGAGTACGACTTAGGTGTTTAAAGAATATATTCTTTATGTGAGTAGATGAGTTCTTTCTTTAAATGTGCAAAAGTTGTACATGATGTTGAATCTGATCTCACTTACGTGGAAATCGTGTATGATTCATACATTCACGGGAAGGGATACCAGACATTTACTGATTACATGAATACTGAACCCCTAGCAAATTGGCAGGTGTTCGAATCTAAGAAACATACGATTCCGTATCTTAAGTTTTTGGATATCATGGTTTCAAAGACTATAGAGGTTAGACAGAGAATGGGTGAGTTACTACTCGATGATATTCTCATATCTAAACGTGATATCAAAACGTATATCCGTCTTACACATGCTACTAAAATTCTAGATCCCAGCTTCCAGCCACCCATTATAAATATGAAAAGTGCTTGGCAGAGAGATTTTATTATCAAGTTTTGTAAAAAACATTTACATCATTCTATTGATGAATGTGTCAAAATAGATCGTTTAGAGTATTTCTTCAACGTCTTACAATTGATACAACAAGAGCTATGAAAATGGCCATGAGAAAGACGCCAAAGTAGGGAATTCGTTCCTCCTTCGCGACGCCAACTTTAACCTTCTCATCTTCGTCGCAATTAAACCCTGTGTCTATGTTCCTTCTAGGATGAATGTTTTTGAACACATTGGTTGGTTTTTCAGCAGTTTCGCATAACGCGTAACTGCAATACACGCTTTCATCCGCACCAATTATACCCTCTCCTGTGGGAGATTTAGAAAAGTTATCAAAATCCCCAGTCTGTCTCACACTTCCTGGAAGGGAAAAGTCGTGTTTGACAAACGGGTTGACGTCATTAATAGCATCTTGGTCATTGAGCATAAACTTACTCATAATTACTATTACTTCAGATTATATTTCTTATCATTCATTTTAAATCGATGTTCTTCCCACATTTTATCTAAATCAATGTTCAGCATATGAGCGAGTTGAAAAAGATAACTAAATACATCTCCCATTTCCATCATAACGTCTGTACCCCTATCCTTCTTGAGATTCGTCTTTTTGTACATTTTCTTGTATTGACGAATCGCAGACGCAAGTTCACCAACTTCCTCAGACAGAAGAAGCCAAACTGTGTCTACGGGTGCTCTATCCCACCCCTTTGATTTACAAACTCTTTCGGTTTCATTTTTGTAATAGTTAAGACTCATACTTAATTTAGATACACTTCGTAACTTTAATATAGTTAACTCATAACCCAATTTTTTTGTTATAAGGAAGCTTTTTCCCGACGGTACTCGTATTAACTGGTTGATCCATAAGAGTCCTAGTTGTGTCTATGTCGCTCACATAAGCGATGTATTGAGAAACACCCGTTTGAATTTGGGACAGCGCCGTCTCTATGACACGAGCGTTCATCGCCTTGACCTGCTTGTTAACTTCCTTATGGTGGTTACCAGAGTTGTTGATGAAAACTACGCGCATGATACCATAAAGATCATCTGGATTCTGATAATCAATGGATATACCAGTACGATCCTTAAACGCCTGACGAATCCCACGCTGAAGGATATTTTTATTGAATTCAGAAAAGAATAATCCGTTCAATGGAGTCTCACACTGCTTGACAGAATTCAGATGAAGATTACTCATTTAATATACACCCGGAAAAAAATTATGTGATAATAGTAAATGCTGAACTACTCGGACTTTAACGAGGCTTACGCCAAAGGTCCAAATTCTGTCGACACAATCCCTTGTAACGCTCCCTCCTGCTTCGTTGGTTCCTATGCTCCAGTCGCTAAGCCTGGTGAGACTGGTCCCTTCTACGTGAATACCTATCTTCTTCAGCCCGATCGCCGCATGGAAACCCTAGGAACAGCTACCGTCCGAAGCGCTGATTTATCTTTAAGAAAGAAGTAAGTTAAAAATAAAATTAGAATAGAAAGTATATGAGGGTAATTAAACGCTCAGGTCGTGTTGAGGATATGAAATTTGACAATGTCACCAACAGGATCAAGAATTTAACGTATGGACTTTCTGAGAATTGCGACTCTTCCAAAGTTGCTCAACAGGTTTTCTCGTCTATGTACGACCAAATTACCGCTCAAGAAATAGATACTCTCTCTGCCGAAATATGCATCGGAATGATTACATCTGACCCAGATTACGAAATTTTGGCCACCCGTATTGTGGCGAGTAACATTCAAAAGGTTTGTCCAAACAACTTTCATCTCGCTATGAGAAAGCTTCTGAAATCTGGTATTATCACAGAAGAAGTTTCAGAAGTTGCTTTCAAGGTAAAGGATAATATCGACAGTGATAGGGATTTTGACTTTGGGTATTTCGGTATTAAGACTCTCGAGAAGAGTTACCTCCAACGCGTTGATGGTAGACTCGTAGAGACGCCTCAGTACATGTTTATGCGCGTGGCTATTGGTATTCATGGTAAAGATATTCCAGCTGTAATTGAAACGTATGATAAGATGTCACGAGGTCTCTTCATTCATGCAACCCCTACTCTATTCAATGCTGGTACACCTCGCCCTCAGATGTCTTCCTGCTTTCTGATCGCAAATAAGGGTGATTCAATCGATGGTATTTATGGTACCCTAACTGAATGCGCGCAAATTTCAAAGTGGGCCGGTGGTATCGGTATGCATATCCACGATATTCGTAGTAATAAGTCTCGTATTAGGGGCACCAATGGTCAATCTGATGGAATTATCCCAATGCTTAGGGTCTTCAACGCCACGGCACGCTACGTCAATCAAGCTGGTAGGCGCAAGGGATCTATCGCCGTTTACATAGAACCTTGGCACGCGGATATCTTGGAATTCCTTGAACTTCGTCTCAACCAAGGTGATGAAGAAGCTCGTTGTAGGGATCTCTTTTCCGCACTATGGATCCCAGATCTTTTCATGAAGAGAGTTGAGGAGAATGGTAACTGGTCACTCTTTTGCCCAGACAAGGCGAGGGGTCTTTCTGATGTCTACGGGAAGGAGTTTGAAGAGCTCTACACCAAATACGAAGAAGAAGGCCTAGCTAACACCACCCTACCTGCTGCTGATTTATGGAAGGCGATTCTCAAATCTCAAACTGAGACTGGAACTCCCTACATGCTCTACAAAGATGCCTGTAACACCAAGAGTAACCAAAAGAACTTAGGTGTGATTAAGAGTTCTAACCTTTGTACTGAGATTATAGAGTATACTGACAAAGATGAGACCTCTGTGTGTAACCTCGCATCTATCGCACTTCCAAAGTACGTAAACAAAGAAACGAAGACGTTTGATTATGAAAAGCTTCACGAAGTTACCAAGGTTGTCACCCGGAACCTGAATCGAGTTATTGATAGGAACTTTTACCCAGTTGAAACTGCTAAGCGCTCTAATATGAGACACCGCCCCATTGGTCTAGGTGTACAGGGTCTCGCGGATGTTTTCATCCTATGTGGTCTTCCATTTGACTGTGAAGAGTCTAGAACTATGAATGCTCACATATTTGAGACTATTTATCATGCAGCTCTTGAGGCCAGTTCTGAACTCGCAGAGGTGGATGGTTCTTACGAGACCTTCGAGGGATCTCCCGCATCTCAAGGTATTCTTCAGCCAGACATGTGGGAGGGTGAGACAAAGTTCAGTGGTCGCTATGACTGGAACGCGATGAGAGAGCGAGTTAAGACAAAGGGTCTTAAGAACAGTCTCCTTCTCGCCCCTATGCCTACAGCCTCTACGGCGCAGATCCTAGGTAATAACGAGTGCTTTGAACCGTACACAACTAATATCTATTTGCGCCGTACACTCGCTGGTGAATTTGTGGTTGTAAACAATCATCTCGTAAATGCTCTAAAAGAGCGCGGTCTCTGGTCTAAGGAAATGAAAGATCTCATGGTAAAGGCTGGTGGTTCAATCCAAAACATTGTAGATATCCCCGATGATATCAAGACTCTTTACAAAACCGTATGGGAAATTAGTCAGAAATGTATTATTGACATGGCGGCGGACCGTGGTCGTTTTATTGATCAATCACAATCTATGAACCTCTTCATGGAAAGTCCGACCATGTCCAAACTTTCATCGATGCACATGTATGCGTGGAAATCTGGTCTTAAGACGGGTATGTATTATCTGCGATCTAAGGCTAAGGCTCGACCAATCCAGTTCAGTTTAGAGCCAGATTGCGTGGCTTGCTCGGCTTAAAGTTTACAAGTGTTGTATGGTTAGAACTGATGGATAAGACAATTGAAAACATTCAGATCAACGAATATAATAATAGAAAAATTGTCATTAGTACAAAACAGGGAACTCCATTCCGTGTACAACTCCCTCGTATGTATATGCCATTTGGGGTTTCCGGGTTTACACCGGAGGTAGGTCAGACAAAGTATAATATTGACTTTGCTGTGAAGGGGTATGACGAGGACGATAGTTACATGAAAAAATTTTATGAGTCTCTACGAAAAATTGAGGATCTGATTATTGATTCCGTCGTTGAACAGAGTGATATAATCTTTGGTAAGCCAATGACAAAGGAGGAGCTTCAACCAATGTTCAATTCTAATCTCAAGATGTCTGCTGAACGCGAACCGAAATTTCGTGTGAAGGTTGACACTGATATGGAAGATACTATTAAAGCTACAGTCTACAATTCGGATAAGAACCCCATCAAAGATGTGGTTACAAACGGTCTCTATGCAAGGAATTCTGGTCATGCTATTGTTGAACTCAATAGCGTGTATTTCTTGAACAGGATGTTTGGTTGTACTTGGAAATTATACCAGCTTGTTGTTTACGAACCCCAGAATCTTAAGGGATTTCAGTTTGTTCTACCTAACGCCTAACAGGTAAGACAGGAAGACGTTGACCCCGGTTGTTAAGCCTGAAGTTACCTCCACGGGGACCAGCCATCACGGGGAGACCAGCTTGGACACCGATTTGAGCAGCACCGATCTGCTGCGCAGCCCTAGCCTGTGCCTGATTAAGAGCACCGGTAGCCCTGGTGATCTGGTTAGTCGCGGCACCCACGGCGGCGGACTTAGCCTTGTTAAGTTGTTGTCTAGCGGCATTCTTAGCTGCACCCTTAATATCGGAAGCCACCTCCCTAGCAGCGTTCTTGGCCACAGCCTTCGCTTGTTTCGCGGCAGCCTTCGCGGCCATTTTTGCCATAGCACCGAAACCCATTTTTATTATATCAGGATATTATTATTTAGTTGGCTTGGGGTTGGTTGCCTATATTAGGTGGGTTACCAGCAACCTGAGAAACTACATTAGTTCCCATTTGGTTAAGAAACGCGGGAGTGGGTTTGTAGTTACGACCACTCGAAGTGTTTACATATGAACCTCCATTCGCTCCCTGCATTATCCGACGCCCCTGAGAATCCAGATAGTTGGTAGGTACATTGGCATTAAATTGAAGACCCCTCGCGATAGCCACCTGCTTCGCCTTCTCTAGGGCTTGGGCCTGGGCCTGTTGAACCATGGCGAGAGCCTGTTCATGAGACTTCTGCGCCATCGCATACCCTTGAGATTGGGCCTGTTCAGCTAGAGACTTACCACGAGCACGAGCCATCGCAGAGTTACCATTTCTAGCATTGTTGTTCTTGGTGTTATTACCACGGTTGTTATTAGGACCCTTGGTTAAACCATTGAGTAACTTGTTACCATTACCATTATTAGGTTTCTTGTTATTGTTACCATTGTTGCCTCGGTTGTTGTTTCTCACAGCAACATTGGGATTACGTGCGGCATTGTTGGGACCTTGGCCTTGGTTATTGGAAGCCATTATTACTTTTTACTGACATTTTTATTCAACATCAAAATACGATATATCGTCTGAGCCTCCTTAAGTAATTTACCCTGTATTCTGGTAAAATCCTTAGGGTCCAAACCTAGTCTAATTTTAGCGATCTTCACTGAGTCTTCCCAGCGCTTGAGAGACATTCTTATAGTATATAGACAAAATTTTACTGCATCTTAGCAATCTTCTTCTCGTACTCAGCGGTACCACTCTTGGGCTGAAGCTTGAAACCCGACTTCTTGGGCTTGAACACCTTCACCATAGCCTTCTTCCCTTCCTTCTTCATACGAGCGAGGGCAGCCTTACTCGCCGCCTTGGAAACAACGCGGCCATCCTTCATGATGAGATCTTTCTTGGAGAGACCACCGGGGGTCTTATCAGCGTTACCATGGAAAACTTCCGCACGAGAACCAACAGTCATTTTTATATTAAGCACGGAAAATTTTCTTGATGTCCAGAATTGAAATTTTGGCTGATGTCCTGTTTACAGGGATTTGGGTTTTAACCCGATCATCATTGAGAACTTCCGAACAGACCAAAGATTTATGACCTTGTAAAGCCATCATTTCTTCCTCCACACTGATGAAACGTGAACATTCCTTGTATACCAACTTCTTTACATACACAGATTTGGTTTGACCAGTACGATGACTCCGACCAATCGCCTGAAGTTCCGTTGCTGGGTTCCAAGCTGGTGCTGTAATATAGACACGTGTCGCTTCTTGTAAATTGAGACCTTGACCCCCACTCTTGATCTGAATGATAAAGACGGCACCGGATTCAATCTTCTTAAATCCATTGATCTGCCTGACCCTTTCCTCCTTTGGAACTGACCCATCAATCCTAAAAACTGGACAGTCGAGTTGAGACTGAATGTAATTCATCTCACCTCTGAACTGACAGAAAATAAGAGACTTCTCAGTTGGGTGTTCTTTCAGTAGTCTGAAGAGGGTCTCCATCTTGTTTGACCTACCCTTCCATTTTGTGGGTACAGTCTCATTCTGTTTAGCAACTCCGTTCAGATACATCTGTGGCCAAATCATACACTGTCTAGCACGAAGAAGACATTCCAAAATAATCATATTTTTGGAGTTGAGACTTTGTGCGTGTCTGAAAGCCTCTTGGATAGTCTCTTGCGCTTCCAAAAAGACACACTCGTAGAGTGATTTTTCCTCTTGAAACATATCAAGTTCCACATTCTCAAAGTAACAAGGTGGAAGTGTCAAACGCTCATTGATCTTGGATAGATCTTCTTTGGTTCTGCGGAGGATGTAAATATCTTTGATCTCCTTGGTTCTCCCTTGAACAAAGTTTTTGGGAATGCCCAAAAATGTGCAAAGAGTTACAAAATCCTCCATAGAATTGAAAACTGGTGTACCAGTGACAAGCCACTTGATATCAGTCTTGAGATTACATACACTTTTGAACGTCTTGGAAGTCTTGTTTCTGATTTCATGTGCTTCATCGAGAATTACACGATCCCAAAAAACACGATGAAGTGGGGTGGCTTCATTATTCCTAGATGACACCAAAGTGTAAGGTGTTATCGTTACATCCGCGTCACAGTCAATTTTTCGGTCAGGTCCGTCAAAAACTGCGACTGTCAATTTGGGTGCGAAGCGGTTAATCTCTTCAACCCATTGGGTGATAATAGATTTGGGTACGACGATCAAAGTGCGTGATCGTGGGTTTCCAAGTATGGTAGCCACGAGTTGCACAGTCTTACCCAGACCCATTTCGTCACATAAAAATCCTCCTTTAGGTCCAGATGCTTGAGCTTCCATCTCAAGCATCCATTTGACACCATCTCTTTGATAGGGTGCAAATAGACGTCCGTTAAATCCTTCAATCTTCATGGAAAAAGTCCTCTTCGGGGTGAGCTTCAATCTCACAAGGTAGTGGTTCAACTTGTTTTTTCTTCCTAGTCTTCTTCAACTTAGGTGGTGGAAGTTCATCTAGGTGTTCTCTAAAATAGAGAACTTTGTCCCAGAATTCTCTCATGACTGGGAGGTAAGTCTTCCACCATTCACGATCACGAGGAACGTTAACCACGTCAAACTCCTCCGGCTTAGGCCAATTCGTAGCTGCGGGCTTGTACTGGATGAAGTCCGCTGATTCTAGGTCTAGAATCTCCATACAAAGTTGGAGCTGTGGCATGTAATGCTCAGGTACCTCTCCCGGGATAATTGCCCTCTGGGGAGGACATTTGATCTCGACCAATTTTCCAGATTCGGTTACACCGTCAGGGCTTCCACCAAGCCAGTTTTCAACTGGGTGGGGACAAAGACCGAGTTCGTGTACGACTTCATTGTGTCGTTCTTCGTACAATATACGCGCCTCATCTTCGTACAATTCACCGTGACGAGTGGCTGCATTTCCAGTAAACTTTTCACCGAGACCACACTTCTTAAGAAGAAGACCTTCGGGTGTTTCATATTTGTTTTTACCTATAGCCGTGGCGGCATCTGAAGCAGTCAACATTTTACCACGAAGAGCAAGCCACTCTTCCGACTTCTGTGCCGCATATTCTCGTTCTAACGCTGCTTTAACATTTGGATGCATGTTATATATTTAATTTCTATACTTTTTAAGCTGTTCGAAGAATAACTTAGCTGCGTTTTGCTCAGCTTGCTTCTTACTTTTTGCCGCACCTCTACTCATAAATTGACCGTTTACATAAATGTCAATGTAAAAAATCCCTTCGTGGTGCCCAGACACACGGTACTCAGGAAGTTGCCAGTTATTGAGCTGACAATAGCGCATCAGATGATCTTTGAAATTGTCGTCAATCATAATCAGATTCAGATCAATATATTTGGGGTCGTTGTAGATTCGAAGAACAAACTCCTTTGCGTGGAGGAGTCCCAAATCCATGTAGAGAGCCCCAATGAGGGCTTCAAAGACATCCTCCAAAATCTTTGGGTTATTATTCCAACCATTACGCATACCTTTTTCATCCATCACGACCATCTTCTCTAGACCAAGAATTTTGGCTATATTCGCTAACGTTTCACCACGAACCAACTTCGTACGAGCTTTCGTGAGGAAACCTTCTTGTTTACTCTCATATTGATCAAATAGGAATTTAGTGATAACAAAACCCAATACAGAGTCACCAATAAATTCTAAAGTTTCAAATGATTCGTTTAGTTGTTCATACTCCTTGAGAGCAGATTTATGTGTAAAAGCCTTTTGGTACAAATCAAGATTTTTGATCTTTGTA
>Ga0233438_10004853_pt1 | contig 11599 bp, 10 predicted proteins | sample SI_123_September_FD_182720 | JGI IMG/M metagenome (GOLD analysis project Ga0233438, IMG submission 182720) | Seawater microbial communities from Saanich Inlet, British Columbia, Canada - SI_123_September2016_10_MG | ecosystem: Environmental > Aquatic > Marine > Inlet | place: Canada: British...
ATTAATAGGACAAGTAATTAAGATAGGGGTTGAAAACAATTATCCGCTTCAAAAAATTTATATGAATATTATTGAGGCATGTAGAAACTGGAAAAATAATATTGTTGAAAATTTTAAATAGTTTGACCATAACAATTTAAACCATCCCATGAATATAAAGGCAATTGTGTTTATCCGCTCGTTGTAGGTAATTAAAACGAATCATATGAAATCATTTAATTTAATTCTTGTCATTGTAATTCTAATAGTTACCTCGTGTAAAAATGAAATAACTGATGATACTATACCTGATATAATTGAAATAGAAAATGGCCTAAACTCTTTGACTTCTTAAACTTGGTTTAAGTGGTATATTTTATTTTCTATATTCTTCATAATTATTCTTGAAGATAATTTCTTGTTATAATAACTAAATCCTCCCCAAAATAGTTCGACTTCACTCTCTTTTGCTCCACTTTTTATTCCCAAGAATAATTTTTTATCCTTGGGAATATTTTTTTGAAGAAACTAAACTAATGTAAATAAGCAGAAATTATATTAAAATTAATTTTACTTATATTCGTAGTATAAAAATATTCAAAGCAATTTAAGGTAAGCCTCTTAAAGCGAACTGGCCAAAAAGAGAAATATATTAAACATGAAAATACTATCAAAAAATGAATAAAACTCAATATTGTTAGACGGGTCAAAAATAAGAGGCTGACCACCTTTAAAATACAAATTGGTAGGATGAATCTTGCATAGCTACCCAAAATAAGAATGTAGGACGAGTTTACTGAAAAGCGATAGTGAGTAAGTTCTACTAAAATAATTATTATAGATGAAAAAAATATTAAAATTATCGGCAATGCTATTAGGTGGAGTTGCTATGGTATTTGGTTTAAATTCTTGTGACAAAGGAGATGATGTAGATTGTTGTACTGTTAGTGAAAGTGATGAATCATATTCATATTCAGTTACTTTTTGTGAAAATGGAACCTATTCAGGCACGTATACTTATGGGGATGAAACCTATACTTATTCTGGGAATTGGCAAGATGATAACGGAGAAGGAACGACTTGGGCGGAAATACAAGAAAATTATTGTTAATCCCTACTTTTAAATGCGAAAGACGAGTAACTAACTCGTCTTTTCAATTTTTTATTTAAAATGCAAAATAAAGAAAAAGAAAATTCAGAGTATTTAGGGTATGAATTGATAGCGAAGTTATTTCTTAAAATTGGTAAAATTATAAGTAGGTTAGGTGGATGGTTTATAAATCGTTCGAATAAATTGCATTTTGAACAATATAAATTAAGATTTGGTGAACGCGATGATGATATTTATATTTCTACTTACCCAAAATCAGGAACTACGATGATGCAGGTTATCCTTTATCAGCTTACTTCTGAGGGTAATATGAATTTTAAGCACATTTATGAGGTTTCACCTTGGATACGCAATGCTGCATTTAAAAATCAAAAAACTATAGAATTACCTTCGCCTCGTTTAATTAAAACACATGATAGCTATAAAGATTTCCCAAAGGGAACTAAAGGCCGTTTTATACATGTGCATCGAAGAGGGAAAGATGTGGCAGTTTCTCTCTATAATCAAAACAAAGACTACAATAATAATAAATTGAAATTTGAAAAATTTATAAAAAAATTTTTTAAAGAAAAAGCATGGTTCAAGTATTCAAGAGATTGGTTTCGAAATAGGAAAGGATTTAGAATTTTGCACGTTCATTATGAAAATTTACTAAAAGATAAACTCAAAGAAATTTTACGCATAGTAGCGTTTTTAGAGTTGACTCTAGATGAACAAGCCATTGAACGGGCACTAAAATTTAGTAGTTTCGAGTATATGAAAGAACATGAAACCAAATTCGGTGAACAGCCTTTAGAAAACCCTAAGCACAAAAAACGTTATGATAATTTTATAAGGAAAGGGAATATTGGAGAAGGCGATGAGATGTTTACAAAACAGCAGAAAGAGACCTTTGAGAAGTTTTACAAAAAAATTGTAAAACCATTTGAGAAGTAATTATGTTTTGTAATAGATTAAATTTAATTTTAAAACTGTTTATAATACTCAGTCTAGTTTTGGGAGGCTCAATGATTTGGTATTGTCTTTTACAGGATAATTCTTCAATAACACAAACAAAAAAAGAGATAACATACCTAGATACTAGATTGCAATATTTTTCCGATTATTATTCTACGGAATATTGTGACGAAAATTTTACTGTTGTTCTAATTGAATATGTATACAATACTGAAAAATGTGCAATAATCTTAAATTGTGATATTAATCTAGGTTATTTTTCACGCTACGCTCCAGAATTTAAAACACTTACATCAAATGATAGCGCTTACACGTATTGTTTGGAAACTTACAAATGGGTAAATGAGAATAGAGATTTATTTACCCTCAGACCAAAGAAAAATAGAAGATTATTAGGTCTTGATGGAGGTATAAAACTTTCAATAAAAGATCAAAATGATGAGTCTGCTTTTTACAGAATTAATGTAGAAAATTACTCTAAGGAAATTAATGAAAAAATTACGATAAGCATAGAAAATGTAATTTCGCAGTTAAATAACCAAAACATAAAATTTGAAGATCTAATAAGCTTTGTAAATGAATAAAATAATAAAAACACTAATTATAGTAGAAGTGCAAGTTATAATTGTATTAATTATAATGTGCCATTTAAAGCTCAGTACCTTGGAGAAAAAAGTGTATAATACGAATAAGTTTATGCATGAGTTATTAATAAATAAGCAAATAGAAGAATTAAAACAAATAGATAAGGATGATATAGTAATAGGTAAAAAAACAGCACCTGTTACAATGTTTTTATTTTCACGTTATGGTTGTTCTGCATGTAGCTCATTTTATAAAAATATTTACCCCCAGTTACGCAATGAATATATAGAAAAGGGTTTGCTGAAAATTGTGGTTCGACAAATGGTTCAAACTTCAAGACCACGAATACTATACGCTTCAAAAGCTGCTCTGTATTCATATCGAATAGGGATTTACGAGGAATTTAATTATCAAATTCAAACATCAAATACAGTGATTAAAAATGAGTTTATTGATAGCGTAATGTATAGTTTGATAGATTTTGAAAAAGGCTATGATACATTTTTGAATAATATTGAAATTGAGCAGGAAATGCTTGAAATTTCCGAGAAAGCAAGAAAAGCCGGAGTAAAGGGAACACCATCTTTTCTGATTGGAGATGAGAAAATATATGGAACGCGTTCATATAAAAAATTTAAAGAAATAATTGATAACGAATTAAAGAAATAATGATTTGTACTTATGATTTGAAAAAAGAAGGTCTAAGCTTAGAGGACGGAAGAAAACTAAAAAATATTATGAAAATTATATTTATTCCATCAATAATAATTTTTACTATCTTTTTACCACACTCTCTTTTTTCTCAGAATAGAGCACCCTCTTTATATTTGAATTATCAAGATGAAGGACAGGCTGATATTCTTATCAATACCTTAAGAGTACAACCACCCTCTCCACTATATACGTATTATTGTGGATTACTATGGAATGGTGGACAAGATGCTAGCCTGTTTTAATGCAAATGAGGTCTAAAAGTATTTTGGATTTTTCCATAAATTTTCAAATTAAAATAGTGTTGTAATTTGTTTCTGTCACATCTAATTTAACTAAAATAAGGTTGGGTTCTGTCCCATTAATTATCTTTCAAATGTTTTTCAGTAGAATTACACTTCTTTCAAAAAGTTAAATCACCAATAAACATAGCTTTATGTTTTTTAATTTTGTTCAAAAACTACAAAAACCATTAGGATTTAGTTTAATGAGTCATAATTCTCCTTTTGGCTCCACTTTTTATTCCCTAAAATAAATTTTATTTTGGGGAATATTTTTATGCTAAAAAAATAATTCTTGAGCTAATTCAAAAGTATTGGAATGGGCATCAATGATATTTTTTAGGTGAACAGAATAACCTCCTCCCATACTTACTTGAACTGGAATATTTTGATCCTTACAAAGGCTTAAAACAAACCGATCTCTAGCTTTACAACCCGCCATAGACAATCCCAACCGACCAAGCTTATCGGTTTTTAAGACATCAACACCAGCTAAATAAAACATAAAATCTGGCTCAACTAAATCGACCAATCTTGGAAGGTGATTTTCTAAGGCATTTAGATAAACTTTATCCTCCGTGTTGTCATCAAATGGTAAATCAAAATCACTATTTTGTTTTTTAAATGGATAATTTTTTTGACCATGAAATGAAATAGTAAAAACAGAATCTTGATGTTCAAAAATGGATGCTGTTCCATCCCCCTGATGTACATCTAAATCAACAATCATAACTCTTTTAGCTAAATTATTGTCTATTAAATAATTAGAAGCTATTGCTTGGTCATTAAGCATGCAAAATGCACCAGGTCGATCTCGAAAAGCATGATGAGTACCTCCAGCTATATTCATTGAAACACCATGTTGTTGTGCATAATGCGTATTTTGGATAGTACCTTGAGCTATCACATGTTCCCGCTTAATCAAAGCTTCAGAAAGCGGAAAACCGATTTGCCTTGTATCTAATTTGGACAATGACAAATTGATCAAATTATTGTAATAGCCTTCATCGTGTGTCGATAATAGTAGTTGTTTTTCTATGGGTAATGGAGAGAAAAAATTATCGCTATTACAAATGTTATTTCTCAACAAATGCTCTGGTAACAACTCATACTTTTCCATTGGAAAACGATGTCCAATTTTAAGTTGATGTTTATAAATTGGGTCAAAAGCAATTTTTAACATTTAACGTTCATTTTTATCACGTCATAAAATTAGTTGATTTAAAAGTTATTTTTGACCTTCAAATACGGTTTAAATTCTATGAATCCAATAAAGTCTAAAAATTGCATAATTTTATAGGTAATATCAATTTCATGCCAGCGTACCCCTCCAAAGTTTGGATTACTACTGTGTTTGTGATGATTGTTGTGGTACCCCTCGCCCATCATTAAAAAATCAAATTTGAATAGGTTTTTTGAGGTATCCTTAGATTTAAAATTTACATATCCAAAAATATGACCATACCAGTTGATAATAACACCGTGTATTGGAGCCATTAACAAAGCGATAGGTAATAATAACCATTGCCATGGTGAAGTGGTGTACACAAAAAAGAATGAAAAATAAGCAATACTCCAAACTAATCTTGAAAACCATGAACTTGCAAAGGCATCAAAACGTTTCCACTGCGGAACATTTTTAGTAAACTTAGCGGCAACTTCTATTTGTTGTTTATTAATTTGGTAATATATATTTTTTGTTCTCCACATCATAGAAAATATATTTAAATCATATTTTGGTGAGTGTGGATCCTTTTCAGTGTCAGCATATGCATGATGCATTCTGTGCATCACACCATAACCATATGCGCTCAAGTAATTAGATCCTTGAAAAATCCAAGTTAAAATAAAAGTAACACGCTCAGCAGTTTTAGACATGGTATAGGTTTGATGAGCAGCATAACGGTGAAGAAAAAAAGTTTGAAAAAAAAGCCCACCGTACCAAAGCACGATAATAAATAGTATAATAGTCATAAGTCAAATTATTATTATGTAAAATTATAACTATTGCTATTATCAAACAATGAACCTAAATCAATAAATACGCTTTCTAATGCGACTTAAGGCTTGAGGTGTAACACCAATATAAGAACTTATATACTTTAGTGGTACCACACTTAGAAGTCCTGAGCGCTCTTTAAATAAAGAAACATAGTGCTGTTGCGCCGTTAAATTTAATAAAGATTGTTCTCTTTTAGATTTTATTAAAAATAAGCGCTCTGCAGTTAGCCTCCCTATTAAATTTCCAAACTGTGTATGTTTATATACTTTTTGTAAATCTGCGTATGAAATACTATACATGTGTGTTTCAGAGAGTGTTTCTAGTTCATATAATGATGCCCTTCTCGTTAAAAAAGAATCATAGGCACTAATAAATTGATTTTTAAAACTAAAGCCAAAAGTCACTTCTTTTTCTTTAAGCTCTTTAGGTATATAAAGTCTAACAACTCCCTTATCAATAAAAGAGATATGGTTTTCTACCTCCCCGTATTTTAAAAAAACAGTGTGTTTTTTTAAAACTCTTAGTACAAGTTTAGAAGAAAAGTACTTCCAATCGGAGTCTGAAATCAGAGAGATTTCCTCAATATGTTTTCTTATAAACTCCATCGAATTATATCAAATAAGTATTATTTTTTGTTGCTAATTTAAATAAAAGATCATCATTATGAAAAATTTAGTAGAAATATTAGCTATCGCTTAGGGCTTAAAATAATTCCAAATCCTCATAAAAATAGTAAGATTTCATTACTCTATTCTCCACTGATTATTCCCTAAAATAAATTTTATTTTTTGGATTTTTTTTAAACATTATTTTAAGAAAATTATAATACGGTTTTAGTAAATTTACCGAGTTATGGAATTAAACTTGTCCACTGTTGGTATTACATTTAAACAATATGTTCCCAAGCATCAAACACCGTTCGAACGTCTCTTTGAGGTTTTTAAGGAGTTGATTACCCACACATCTGGCGACTTTGACGAAGCTATTGATTGGTTACGCGAATTAGATATTGAATATGGCTTAACCACCGCAGCATATACGATAGATGATTTTATCGAAGACCTGTTGAAACGAGCTTATATACAACCAAAAGGCGACGGTACTGGCGATGGAAAAGGGATGTCCATCACTGCCAAAACAGAAAAGCTCTTGCGTGAACACGCGCTAAAGCAAATTTTTGGTAAACTTAAAAAAGCAGGCAACGGCAACCACAAAACTAAAAGTATCGGGCAAGGTGCAGACGAGACTGGCGAATTTAAAGCCTATCAATTTGGCGATCCACTTGAGAAAATATCCATGACTGAAAGCCTGCGCAATGCACAAATACGCTCTGCAGGAGATGATTTTATATTGCATCAGGACGACCTCGTAGTGGAGGACAGTTATTACAATACGCAAATGAGTACGGTTTTGATGATTGACATCAGCCATAGTATGATTTTGTATGGAGAAGATCGCATTACCCCGGCCAAAAAAGTAGCCATGGCACTGGCAGAGTTTATCACTACACGCTACCCAAAAGATACCCTCGATATTTTGGTGTTTGGAAACGATGCCTGGCCAATTGCACTTAAAGATATTCCATACTTACAAGTAGGGCCTTATCATACCAATACTGTTGCAGGACTTACCTTGGCTATGGATTTGTTACGACGAAGAAAAAACAGTAACAAACAAATTTTTATGATTACGGATGGGAAACCAAGTTGTTTAAAAAACTCCGATGGCACCTATTACAAAAATAGCAATGGACTGGACGATCATATTGTAGATAAGTGTTATAATATGGCACGACAGGCAAGAAAACTTCACATTCCTATCACCACATTTATGATTGCACAAGATCCCTATCTAAAAGAGTTTATTCGGAATTTTACCGAGGCTAATAAAGGAAAGGCATTCTTTACAGGATTAAAAGGCTTAGGTGAAATGATTTTTGAAGACTATGAACAGAACAGAAAAAAACGATTGAAATAAATGAAAAAAAGTACCACACTAGGCGCACTAAAAAAAACAGATTATAAACCCCTTTCTATTCAACAAGAACTGGCACAAAACCTTAGAGCTCGTATGCAAAAAGGAAAGCCAACATTTGAAGGTCTTTTGGGTTACGAAAATACGGTTATTCCAGATGTAGAACGAGCATTACTCTCGGGACACAGCATTAACTTACTCGGCTTGAGAGGTCAGGCTAAAACAAGACTGGCACGACAGCTTACGCAATTATTAGACGAGTGGGTACCTGTGGTCGAAGGCTCTGAAATAAACGATGACCCCCTAGCTCCCATCAGCAATTTTGCCAAAGCACTTATTGCAGAAAAAGGAGAGGATACCCCCATCACTTGGCTGCATCGAAACGATCGCTTCTTTGAAAAATTAGCCACACCAGATGTTAGTGTAGCCGATTTGATTGGCGACGTTGATCCCATTAAAGCAGCAAACCTTAAGTTGTCCTATGCCAATGAGAAGGTGATTCATTTTGGCATGATTCCAAGAGCACACAGGTGTATATTTGTCTTGAATGAATTGCCTGATTTACAAGCACGAATACAGGTAGCACTTTTTTCCATTTTACAAGAAAAGGAAATTCAAATCCGTGGATTCAAACTCCGATTACCCATTGAAACCCAGTTTGTCTTTACGGCCAACCCTGAAGATTACACCAACCGTGGAAGCATCGTTACCCCACTAAAGGACCGTATTGGTTCTCAAATTTTAACGCACTATCCACACAACTTGGAAACGGCTAAGGCCATAACTCGTCAAGAGACTCATACCGACGAGGCAGTACAACAGGCTATTCACGTTCCTGAATTGGCACGTGATATTTTGGAACAGATAGGTTTTGAAGCTAGAAAAAGTGAATACGTTGATTCTAAAAGTGGCGTAAGTGCACGGATGAGCATTACTGCTTTTGAAAATCTTATGAGTGCTGCTGAACGCCGTATGCTAATGGCTGGCGAGCAAAACACCTGCATTAGAATGTCTGACTTTCTGGGAACTATCCCTGCCATCAATGGAAAAGTAGAATTGGTCTATGAAGGCGAACAAGAAGGGGCAGAACAGGTTTCTTTTTACTTAATCAATCAAGCTGTAAAAACCTTGTTTCCAGCTTATTTTCCAGAAATAAAAAAACTTGAAAAGCAAGATGAAGAAGGTCCTTATGACCACTTATTGGAATGGTTTTACGGCGATAACGAATTGTTTTTGGAAGACAACCTGCCTGACAATGTATATCACGATACCTTAATGAACGTTCCTAACTTGAAAAAACTAATAGCAACTTATCAGGCAGATTGTCCCAGTGAAGACCTATTTTTTATGATGGAATTTTTATTGTGGGGACTAGAGGCAAACAAAAAATTAAATAAATATAGAACTATGGAAGGCTTTCAGTTTAAAGACGGCCTTGGAAATTTATTGGCAGGAATTTAAACTCTATTCAAATCCTCACCAAAAAATTGAATTTATCATTTTTAAGCTCTACAATTAAGCGCAATAAGTTCTACTTGATTGCGTTTTTTTTTAAATTTTATTATTCAATTTGTTCTAGTAATACATCAACTGCTTTTTGTAATTGAGCGTCTTCACCTCTTGCTACCCAACCTGGAGCATTCTTTACCAAATAGTCAGGTACTGCGGGAGCATCATTTTCCATATTCAAGCCCGATTTTTTGACATACCAAGCACGAAATGGCATGCGGACATAGCCCTTTAATAAACGATAACCTCCTGTAGAGATAACTGCACCAAAAGTAGGCTGACCTACTAATTTACCTAATCCTAAATTTTTATAGGCATGTGAAAATATTTCTGCATTGGAGTAACTATTCTCGTTACATAAAGCCACAGTGGGTTTGGTATTGACCGATAAAATTGCTCGTTCGTTAAAAGGGTAATTCCCTTGAAACTTTTTATTCTCTTTCTTTAAGTCATTCGCTGCTCCTCTTGGGATGGTATAAGCATGTTGATCTACGTTCAAAACAGCCATTAAACGGTCCGTTGTCCAACCTCCACCATTGTAACGAACATCAATTACAATCCCTTTTTTACCATACCCACTGGCTTTCAACTCGCGTTCAAAACGTTCAAAACTTGGAGCATTCATTCCTTTTATATGAATATATCCTAGCTGTCCTTTTGAATATTTTTTTACCAATTCGCTTCTAGATGCTACCCATGCTTCATATTGTAAAGTTCTTAAGGAACTCGAAGTTCTAACAACAACATCTTTTCCATCACTTTTGGTTAATAACACTTCATCACCCTTTGAATTTTTTAACAAACTATAAAAATTAGTGTTTTTACTTATCGGTTTATTATTAACCGCAGTGATTATATCGCCAACTTTTAAATTCACTTTTGATGTATTTGCTACTGAATTTTTAAGTACATACTCCACTTGAACTCCTTTTGAAATATTCTTCACCTCAACTCCTAACAAACCAATATTATCACTGTTTTTACGTTCAGAAGTTTCTGCTCTATACCCCATATGACTCGCATTTAATTGACCTAATAACAAATTATATATAAAACTATAATCTTGTTCTGTACTCGCTTTTAATACCAATGGTTGGTATTTTTTTATCAAAGATTCCCAATTGTAGCCATGAAAATTAGGGTCATAGAACCCCATGGTTAGTACACGAGTACCTTCTTGGTAAATTTGTTGGTTTATGGCAGTAAAATCTTCTTTATATTTTGCTACATGAGCCAAAGAGGTAATTTTATCACCCTCCGGGTTCAATTCTTTTAATTTACCGCCTGAAGTAAAATAAAATTTGCCATCAATAGCTGCAACTCTTCCTACTTTTGAAGTTCCTTTTATGGCTTTGGGACTAGTACCGTCTAATTTAACTTTAAAAAAACTTCGGTTATTTGTGGATGGATCTGTTGCAGAATAATACACATAGTTGCTGTCGGGACCAAACATACCTCCATACTCATCGTCTGGTAATCTGGTAATTCTAGTAAGTCTATCAAAAATTCGTTCTTTATTGATCATAACCTTGATTTCCTTCTCTTTCTTATCCTTATCCTTCCCCTTATCAGCTTCTATTTCTGCATAATAATCTCCATTTTCTCTATCTGTTTTCGATCGCTCCCAATCCTCTTTTTTTAGCCATACCATCCAAACATCATAATCTATTCCACCTCTGTTTCCACTCCTATTAGAAGAAAATGCTAATTTTTTACCATCTGGACTCCAAACGGGAGATCTGTCACTTCTAGGATGCATCGATACGTTAAATTTATCGTTTGGATTAACTACAGATTGAATAAAAATTTCACTATCAAAGTCCAAGTCTTCCTGAGAATAAGCAATATACTTGCTGTCTGGACTCCAACTTACATCTTCTGCTTCTGCCCAGCCTGATGAATAAGCTTTGCTATTGGATAGCGCTCCATCCTCTATATCGGCTAACATTAAGTTTCCTCTACCGACTCTATAAACCAGTTTTTTGTGGTCTGGCGAGACTAAAACATTGTAAACATCTTCACTACTCTTGGTGAGTTTTGAGATTGAAATTTTTAAACTCCTATCCAATCCAACTAGGGTATCTTTAGAAACAGCTTTGTATATTTCATTATGTCCGTCTCTATCGGAGACAAATAACAACTCTGTATCACTAATCCACTGTGGATTCCTATCTCTATATGCATGGTTACTTACATTATTGGAGTTTTTTCTATCCTTATTATTTTTCTTGACAAAAATTTCTCCGTTAATTTCAAGCGCCATTAATTTTCCGTTAGGTGAAACATCAAAATCTGAGATATCTGAGGTGGTAGAAACTTCTTTTTCAGTTTCAAATTTGTAATCTGATGCTATTTTTAAGTTGATCTTTTTAGCTTGTCCGTTAGTTATTTGATACAAGTCAAAAAGCGTTGAGTAGACAATAATTCCTTGATTACTTACAGAAAAAGAAACAACACCATTTTTATTTTGGTTCGTCATTTTTTTGGAAG
>Ga0233438_10004855_pt1 | contig 11594 bp, 13 predicted proteins | sample SI_123_September_FD_182720 | JGI IMG/M metagenome (GOLD analysis project Ga0233438, IMG submission 182720) | Seawater microbial communities from Saanich Inlet, British Columbia, Canada - SI_123_September2016_10_MG | ecosystem: Environmental > Aquatic > Marine > Inlet | place: Canada: British...
CAGCAACTGAAAAAATCATCGTTGTCTTAAAACTTGCTAAGTAATAAGGATCAGATAATAAAAATCTAAAATTATCTAAGCCTACAAATTCTGTTTTTAATCCAAACGGGTCAGGTAAAAATAAAGAGTTCCAAATAGCTTGTCCTGAGGGATAAAAAAAGAATACAAAAGAAATAAGTAGTTGAGGTGCAACTAACAGTACTGGTAACTTCCAGCCTTTAAAAAAAACTCTTTTTTCCATTTGAAGATTACTCTAGGGGCTTTCGCCCCTAGAATTTAAATTGATTTATTTATTAGCTCTTTCAAATCTTCTTAAAAGAACGTTACCTCTTTTTACAGCACTATCTAAAGCTACTTGAGCAGTTTTACTGCCGTTGTAAACTCCTTCCATCTCTTCATCAATAATTCCTCTTATTTGATCAAAAGATCCAAGACGTAAGCCTTTAGAGTTTTCCGTAACTTTATTTCTCATCATCTGAACTCCAGCTAAATCAGTTCCAGGATTTGATTTGTAGAAACCTGATTTTTTAGTTGCTTTAGCAGCTGCAGTTGTAACACCTAAATAACCAGTGTCTTGGTGCCACTTAGCTTGGATATCAGTTCTTGATAAGAAAGCTAAAAATGCAGCAGTACCTTTGTTCTCTTCAGCAGATTTTCCAGATAATGCCCATAAAGATGAACCACCAATAATTGTGTTTTGAGGTGCTTCAGTTGCTCCATAGTAAGGTAAGTGTCTAATACCAAATTCAAACTTAGCTTGTTTTTTTATACCAGCATAGCCTGCAGACGACTCTGTCATCAACATACATTCTCCGCCTCTAAAATTTTTACCAGCTTCGTTTCTTCTACCCATGTATTTAAATTTACCTTCTTGTGCCCATTTACCTAAAGTTTGGATGTGTTTAATGTGCACTGGGCTGTTGAAAGCTAACTCGGTATCTAATCCAGCAAATCCATTAGCTTTAGTTGCGAATGGTAAATTGTGATAAGCTGAAAAATTTTCAAGATGGACCCAGCTGTGCCAACAAGTACAGAAAGGCATATCAATACCTTTTGCTTTTGCAGCATCAAGTGCGTTTCCAACTTGTTTCCAAGTACTTAAATCCATTTCTGGATCCAAACCTGCTTTTTTCATCAAGTCTTTATTTACCCAAAGAACAGGTGTTGAAGAGTTATACGGCATAGATAGCATTTTACCATCTGTTGTAGTGTAGTAACCGCTTACAGCTGATACAAAACCATTTGGATTAAATTTTTGTTTAGCATCTTTCATAAGTTGGTGCATTGGAACATAAGCTCCTTTTGCTGCCATTAAACTTGCAGTTCCTACTTCAAATACCATTAATAAATTTGGATGTTGTTTCGCTCTAAAAGCTGCAATACCAGCGTTTAAAGTTTCTGAGTAGTTACCTTTTCTTGTATGAACTACAGTGTACTTATCTTGGCTTGCATTAAACTTGTTCACTTGTTCATCAAGTAATTCACCAAGTCTTCCACCAAAAGCGTGCCACCATTGTATTTCTGTCTTTGCTTGAGCAGCTGTTCCTGCAAACATTGCAAAAAGAGCTATCGAACAAATCAAAGCTTTAATAGTTTTCATTATTATTCCCCCAATTTTTATTTTAAAGATAAAAAGCTAACACAAATTATAAATAAAGAGGAGTCAGTAGTTTAAAATAAATTCTACCTAGGGTTTTATTTTACCTTACCCAAAGTATTTAAAAGAATAACTCCCAATATAATTAAAGCTAATCCTATTACACCAAATATGTTTGGCGTTTGATTATACTTAAATACTCCAAATAAAGTAACCGCTGTAATTGTTAACGCTCCGTAAGTTGCATAAGTAAAACCAACTGGAATAACTGTCATAGCCTTAGATAAACTAAACATGCAAATGATAATGCTTACTAAACAAAAAATTGTTGGATTTAATTTGGTAAAACCTTCTGTTGTTTTAAGATAACCATTAGCAGCAACACCAGTAATTATTCCAGAAATTAAAAATAAATAACCTGTTATTAAACTTATACTTTTCATTGCGCTTTCGAAAATTGACCACCATCTTTGTATCTCCATAACCATTTCTTCATAGCTTCTTCCACATCCGATGGATTAATGTTTAGGTCTTTTAAAGTAAGGTGATTGCTAGAAACAACATTATCTGCTTCGGACAAAATTTCACATTGATCTCTAGTTAATATTGGAGGTATCGGCAATAAATCAGTTATGGTGCTTTGAATTTTTGCAATTGGCATTGGCATTTCAACTACAAATCTTTTTTTATTTATTGTTTTTAGAATTGATTTAACCATATTTTCAAAATTTATAACTGTAGGTCCTCCTATCTCATAAATTTCTCCTTCATTATTTTTTGTTTCAATTGCTTGCACAATAGCGCTGGCTACATCGGTCACTAAAATAGGTTGGAAGCGGTAGGCCATTTTAACTAATGGTATAACAGGTAGAAAACTTAATTTTGCAAAAAGATTTGAAAAATTATCTTCTGTTCCAACAATTACACTCGGTCTAATGATAACAGTATTTTTAAAATTGTTAAGTGCTTTGACCTCACCTTGAAATTTAGATTTTTGATATAAGGATTTTGATTTTTCGCTAGCTCCGATTGCCGAAATATGAATAAACTTTTTTACATCAGACTCAGCACAGATTTTTGAAACCGCTTCTGGAATATCTGAGTGAATATTATAAAATTTTTGTTTTCTAGTTTCATAAAGAATGCCTATCAAATTAATTACTATATCTGAGTTTTTAATTGCTTCTTTTAATGCAGAAAAATTATTTGGGTTCCACTCAATTAATTCTATAGAGCCAGGTGTTGCTTGAGTCTTCAAATAGCCCTTTTGAAAGGGTTTTCGGGTAGAAATAATGCATCTATAGTTCTTCTTAGTCAAATTTCGAACAAGATATCGATTTATGAATCCAGAACCTAGTATTGTAATAATTTTATTATTCATGGTAATTAAACTTATATATGAAAATAACTAAGATAAAAGAGGACATAACTTCAGAGATAGCTGGCTCTTTTAAAAATAGTATCTCGATAGACTGTGAAGCAACAGGACTTCAAATTCCAGAGAGAGATAAATTAAGTTTAATTCAAATTTGTGACGAAAAAGGAAATGTTTTTATCATTCAGCCAAATAAAAATAATTACAAAGCCCCTCACTTAGTATCTGTTTTAGAAAACGAAAAAATACAAAAAATTGGTCATTATTTACGATTTGATAAAAGTGCTTTAGAATTTTTTCTAAAATGTAAAATGAAAAATATTTTTGATACTAAAATTGCTTCAAAAATAGTTAGAACTTATACTGACTCTCATGGCCTTAAGAATTTAGTTCAAGAGTTTTGTAATAAGTCACTAGACAAGAGACAAGGCAGCAGTGACTGGAATAAAGATATTAATGACTTATCAGACAAACAATTAGATTATGCTGCTAATGATGTGATTTACTTGCACAAAATTAAAGATGAGCTAGAACAAATGCTTATTCGAGAAAATAGAATGGAAATATTTAAAAAATGTCTTTCTTTTCTAGATACAAGGGTTGAGCTAGACCAAAGTGGATTTAAGTTTGATATTTTTGAACATTAATGAATAAAAAAAATTATATATCTGCAGCAAAAAAAACGGCAAGTATTCAAATTAATGAATTGAAAAAAATTAACAAAATTTTTAATACTTCTTTTATTAAAGCTGTGGATCTTATTTTAAACTGTAAGGGAAAAGTTATTTTTGCAGGAATTGGAAAATCAGGTTTAATTGCCAGAAAAATTTCTGCAACTTTCTCTAGTGTTGGAATTCCAAGTTTTTTTTGTGATCCTGCGCAAGCTCTGCACGGTGATATGGGTCAAATAGAAAAGAAGGATATCTTAATTATTTTTTCATATTCTGGAAACACCTCAGAGTTAACGAACATGCTTAAATATGCAAATCGATACAGAATAAAAATTATTGGTGTTGCATCTAAGCCTGATAGTATTTTATTAAAAGCTAGCGATATAAAGTTAGTTTTGCCAAAAGTAAAAGAAGCAGATATCACTGGTATGGTTCCCACTACTAGTACTACAATTACATTACTGCTAGGAGACTGTTTAGCTACGACTGTTATGCGTCAAAGAAAATTTTCTAAAGAAAAATTTAAAGTTTTCCACCCAGGAGGAAATATTGGTAGCTCTTTACTTTTAGCGAAAGACATTATGGTAAAAGGTAAAAAAATGCCAACTATAAACTATAAGAAAGGTTTTAAAGAAGCTTTAAAAGTTATGAACCAAAAAAAATTAGGAATAGTTGTTATTTTAAATAAAAATTATATTGCAGGTCTGGTTACAGATGGGGATTTAAGGCGGGAGATAAAAAACTACTCTAATAATCAAAATTTAAATAATTTTATGAGGAAAAGTCCTTTAGTTGTTAACGAAAGTATGCCTGCTGCAAAGGCTCTTGCAATTATGAATGAAAAAAAAATAACAAGTTTACTTGTTGTTCAAAATAAAAATTTTATTAAAAAGAATAAAAAGCTTATAGGCATTATTCATATTCATTCTCTTTTAGAGAACGGCATTAAATAATGAATAGAAAAAAAAGATTAAAATTAGTACAAATTGCTTTATTATTTTTAGGTATTACTTTGCTTGTCTTTACATATGCGCAGAATAAAAAGAAAAATGAAACCATAATCTTGAAAGAAACCCTTGATGAAATAAATAAAGATTTAAGTGGTCAGCCTACGGAACAAAATAAATTTTATGACATTACATATAGTAATCTTGATTTAAGTGGAAACAGATACGTTCTTAAATCAAAAGAGGCCGAAAGCAATAAAATTAAACCAGAATTAGTTTATATGAAATTCGTTACAGCCAAATTTTACTTTAACAATGGAACTGAGCTTGATGTAACGTCTGATAAAGGGATTTATAATAATAGGACTTTAGATATGAAGTTTGATGGCAATATTAAAGCTTATCACAATGCCTCTCAGCTCTTTTCTCAGAAAGCTGAATATTCAAATTCTAATAACTTTCTGAGTATTACAGAAGATGTAACGATTTTAGATGTAAGAGGTAAAATATTAGCTGATAAGATTTTTTTTGATTTAAAAAAAAATACAGTGGATATTGAATCCTTTGAAAATAAAAAAGTAAATGCTACTATAAACCAACAATGAAAAAAAATTTTAGAATATTAAAATTTAAAAAAGATAAACCCATTTTTGAAGTACGAAATATAAGTAAATCATTTGATGGAAGATCAATATTAAAAAAAGTATCCCTTAAAGTTTATCCTGGAGAACTTGTTTCTCTATTCGGTCCTAACGGTGCAGGAAAGAGTACTTTATTTAATATCGCTATTGGTGCTGAAACAGCAGACAGTGGTGATATTTTAATTAATAATCAATCAATTACACAAACACCAATTCATTTAAGGGCAAAAGATGGATTGGGTTATTTACCTCAAACAAGATCATTATTTAATATGTCGATATACGAAAATATTTATGGATTATGCCAACTACATATTAAAGATCCCGCTAAGCAAAAGGATGAAACTGAAAGATTATTAGATGAATTTAATTTACAACATTTAAGATCTTTAAATGCAGCAGTTTTATCAGGAGGTGAAGCAAAAAGACTACAACTTGCTAGAATAATGATAAATAAACCAAAAATAATTTTAATTGACGAAATCTTTTCAATGGTAGATCCAATAGTTGTTCAAGAAATGCAAAAATATATTCTTAAAATTCAGTCGATGAAAGTTGGGTGTATCTTGACAGATCATAACTTTTCAACTCTTTTCGATTTATCGGATAGAAACTATTGTATATCAGATGGCTCCATAATTGCAGAAGGAACAAAAAGCGATTTATTGAAGAATGCAGAGGCAATAAAAAGATATTTTGGAACTAGCTTTAGTTTTAATTAATGTCTGGGAAAAGTTTTACAGTTTGCATAAAAAATAAAATTAAAAGCTATAAAAAAGTTATTACTGTTGACTCAGATAAATCATTATCAATAAGAAGTTTTTTAATTGGATCTATTTGTCAAGGAATTTCAACGGCAACAAATGTACTGGAGTCTGATGATGTAAAAAGTACTATTAGTGCTTGTCAAAAATTAGGTGTAAAAATTATTAAAGTTAAACCTGGATTTTTTAAAATCTATGGAAAAGGTCTGGGATCTTTTGTGGCAAAAAAAAATCTCACAATAAATTTTGGTAATTCGGGGACATTAGCTAGATTATTAATTGGAATACTTTCAACTAATCCCAACATACAAATCAATGTGAAGGGTGATCATTCTTTAAATAAAAGAAGTATGAAAAAATTAGTAGATTTATTATCAAAATTTGGGGCTATTTTTTTACCAAAGCAAAAACAAACATTTCCTTTAAAATTAATTTCATCTGAAATGCCAATTGGATTAAAATATAAAGCCGGAGTAAGCGCTCAATTGAAGTCCGCCGCTATCTTAGCTGGCTTAAATAGTTATGGAAACACAATAGTTGAAGAACAAATAAGTTCACGTGATCATACTGAAAATATTCTAAAAAAAAATACCCAAGCAATAAAAATTTTAAAAAAAAGAAAAAAAATAATTAAAGTACAGGGAAAAAGATACTTAAATTCTTTAAGTCTAAATATTGGGGGTGACCCGTCAAGCGCAGCTTTTTTTACTGCGCTAACTTTATTAAATTCACATTCGACATTAAAAATAAAAAATGTTGGCCTTAATCACACTAGAACTGGATTTTATGAAATATTAAAAAAACAAAAAGCAAAAATAAAGTTTGCCAATTTAAAAAAAGAGAATAATGAAATAAAAGGTGATATCCATATTAAAAGTTGTAAACTTACTTCAATCAAAACGAATAGTGATTGGTATCCAAAAACTGCCGACGAGTTTCCAATTCTATTTGTGATTGCGTCTTTAATAAGAGGAACCTCTGTATTTAAAGGCATTCAAGATTTGGCAAATAAAGAAAGTGATAGAATAAAAGAAATGCAAAAAGTTATAAAACAAATTGGCGTAAATAGTTCTTATTCCAAGGGTGTTTTAAAAATTTTTGGTAAAGGTATGGTTTATGCAAAAGATAAAACAATTACTGTACCGAATTTAGGAGATCACCGTATAGCTCAATCATCATTTGTTCTTGCTTTATTAACCGGTGCAAAAACTAAAATAAGAAACTTCGAGACTGTTTTTACTTCAGCGCCATCTTTTTTGAAAATTATGAAATCACTTGGAGCAAAATTTGAAATTCAAAAATAAAAATTTAAAAATAACTTGTGATGGCGGAGCAGCTACTGGTAAATCTACCGGAGCAAAAATGATTGCAAAAAAGTACGGTCTTGCTTTTCTCTCTAGCGGTTTACTATATAGATACTCAAGCTATTTAATTCTTAAACATAAACCAAAAAATAAAATTACTTTTTTAAAATCAAAGATTCTTAAGTTAAATTATAAATCACTCAATAAAATTAATCTACATTCTCAGAAAATTTCAATGCACACTTCAATCATTGCAAAAATGCCCGGTATAAGAAATATTTTAAAAAAGTATCAAGTTCAGTTTGTAAAGAAAAATAAAGGCTGTGTTATTGAAGGCAGGGATGCATCTACAAAAATTATACCTAAATCTGATATAAAGTTTTACTTCATTTGCAACCTAAAGACAGCAGCTAGAAGGAGATATAAAGAGCTTAAGAAAACTAGTAAAAACATCAATTTTAATGAGGTAAAAAGAGCTTTATATTTAAGAGATCTAGCTGATCGACAAAGGTCTATTAGTCCTTTACAGAAGCATCCTCTTGCGATAGTTATCAATTCCGGTATTTTAGATAAACAAAAAATGCTCGTTAAAATGTCTAAGTACGTGGAAAAAATTTTAAAAATAAAATATGATAACTGAACAAGAAACAAAAAAAATAAGTCCTTCACACCAAGAATTTTCAAAATTATTAGATGATGATTTTAAAGATAGAAAATTAGTTGAAAATCAAATCATTCAAGCTAAAGTTATTGAGATATTAAAATCTTACATTGTTGTAGATGCTCGAGCAAAATCTGAAGCGATGATACCCATAACTGAGTTTAATACTGAAGAACTCTCAAACATAAAAGTTGGTAATACTATCGATTGTTTTCTAGAAAGAATTGAAAGCATGCGCTCTGGTGAAATTATTTTAAGTTATACAAAAGCTAAAAGCTTCTCTGCTTGGGAAAAGTGCTGTAAGGCTTACGAAAAAGAGGAAGAGCTTACAGGTGTAATTAAAAATAAAATAAAAGGTGGCTATATCTGTGAACTTTACTCAGGTGCAATTTCAGCTTTTCTGCCTCAATCTCACCTAGACACGAAGCCCATACGAGGTGGTGCTATTGATCGTTTAATGAATACTCCAATCAAAGTTCGTATAGTGCGTCTTGAAAAAACACGTGGCAATGTTTCAGTTTCACGTAGGGCGGTATTGGAAAAAAACAAACATGCAGAAGTTGCTGAGGCGCTAAAAACTGTGAAAGAGGGTATGATAGTTGACTCTGTAGTAAGAGCTATTAATAGCTGGGGTGTATTCGTATCATATAATAATCTCGATATGTTAATTCACGTAAGTGATCTTGATTTTGGTAGAGTAAAACAACCTTCAGATTTGGTTTCTATAGGTCAGACATTAAAGTGTAAAATTATCAAAATTGATCCTGAAACAAATCGTATTTCAGCAAGTGTAAAAGATTTAAGTTCTGACCCTTACGAGGATATTGAAAAAAAATACAAAGTAGGGTCTATATATTCTGCTGAAATAGTAAAACTTCAAGACTATGGCGCATTTGCTTCACTTGAAAAAAATATAGAAGGGCTTATTCATCAGTCTTTTATCGATCACACCAACAAAAACATAAAACCAAATAAAGTTTTTTCAATAGGAGATAAAATAAAAGTAAAAATTCTAAATATTGAAAAAGACAAAAGAAGAATTTCACTAGATTATAAGAGTACGCTGCCAAATCCATGGGATAAGATAAGGGATAAAGTAGGTTCAGAGGTAAAATTTAAAATTAATAACATTACAGATAAAGCTCTCTTTGGAGACTTGGTAGATTTTGGGCTAACTTCCATGTGTCACTGGAAAGAACTGAATTGGAATGAGAATTTAGAAGATCTAAAAAAATTTAAAAAAAATCAGATTATTTCAGTAAAAATAATTGAAGTGAGTGATGAAAAAGTGAGAGTAAGTAAACGTGCTTTAGATAAAGATCCTTGGGATTATTTTAAAGATAATAAAAAAAAAGAAGGTGATGTATTAACAACAAAAGTCTATGAAGTGTTAAAATCTGGTATAAAAGTTTCTATAGACCCTGATAAAAAAATAATTACTACGATTAGAAAAACAGATTTAGCTAAAGAAGCTGCTGATCAAAGAATTGACATATACAGTCCAGGAAACAGTTTAGATGCAAAGATTATAGAGCTAGATCAATCAAAAAGAAAAATTAAATTATCTCCGAAAGCTGCTCAGGAAGATGAGGAAGCATCTTTAATGAAAAAATTTGGAAAAAATGCTTCAAAATCTGGTGCAAAATTAGCTAGTATTTTCCAAAAAGCAATGGGTAAAAAAGAAGAGAAAGAATAATTGTCACGTCAAAGCCTTATAAAGCAGCTAAAAAAAAAAAACCCTAAACTTAACCAATCTGATTTAAAAAATGTAATAGATGTGTTTTCTAAAAGCATTTCAGAAACTTTAATGAAAGGGAGAACAATAGAAATTAGAGGTTTTGGTAGATGGTATCCTAAAAAATTAAAAGAAAATTATAATGCAAGAAATCCTGCTACTAACGAATTAATATATAAACCAGAACGTGTTAAGATAAGATTTAAAGCATCAAAAAATTTGAATAAGATAATTAACGAATGAAAAAACCAAAAATATTTATAGCTTGTGATACAAATAAAATTAATGAGGCAAAAAAAATATTAACTCAAACAAAGACTAATAAATTAGACATAGGTTATAAATTTGGTTTAGAATTTTTTTATAGCAAAGGGGGTCGCGAATTTATCTCTAAAATAAAAGGAAAAAAAATATTTTTAGATCTTAAATTTAACGATATACCAGCAACATGCTCAAAAGCATTAATATCACTAAAAGACTTAAAAAATATTAATTATTTAACTTTGCACGCCAACGCAGGTGAAGAAACTATAAAAGCAACAGTTAAAACAGCAAAAAAAATTAATTCTAATCTTAAAATATTATTGGTTACAATACTAACAAGCATTTCAAATTCGTCTATTAAAAAAATTGGACACACTAAATCCATAAAAGAATTAGTTAAAAAACAAGCGCTATTAGCTAAAGCTTGTGGTTGTCATGGAATAGTTTGTGCTGGGCCCGACTTAAAATTTGTAAAGAAAATATTTAAAGGTGAAGTTATTACACCGGGTATAAGATTGCCAGGTGATAGTATAGGAGATCAAAAGAGAGTGATGTCTCCTAGAGATGCTTTTGCAAAGGGAGCGACCTCTATTGTTATTGGTAGAAGTATAACTCGGGGCAATGTTAAAAATAATATTAAAAAGTTAATTAAATTTTTAAACTAAATAAATGAAACTTAAAGTTTGTGGGCTAAGTAACCCAATACAAGTTGAGACTTGCCTAGGTTTAGATATTAGCTATTGCGGTTTCATTTTAAATTATCCTAAAAGTCATCGTTATATTTCTTTTAATAAAGCCAAAGAACTTACAAGTATTAATAAAAAAAAAACAAATTTTGTAGGAGTTCTTGTGAGGCCGACGTTAGATGAGTTAAATAAATTTTCAGATCTTAATTTAGATTATTTTCAGCTTTATGGAGATTTTAATTCCGAAAAATTAATAGAAATAAGAAAAAAATTTAAAAAAAAAATAATTTCCTGCATACAAGTTAGAAAAAAAGAAGATATTGATAAATATAAATTAATTGAAAAGGGATCAGATATTATTTTGTGGGATAGTTCTGGATACGAAGAAAGTATAAGCTGGAATTATCAATGGTTAGAAGCGGTTTCAACAAAAGTAGAAAAAATGGTAGCTGGAAATATAACAATTGATAAAATTCAAGATTTGAAAAACTTAGCTAATATTATTGATGTGTCTGGTGCTTTAGAAACAAATAAAGTAAAAGATATAAATAAAATTAAGAAATTTAATACTGAAATAAAAAAACTTAATAATGAAAATTAAAAAGAAAATTCCTCTAATTGATCAACACGATAAAAACTTTATGTATGGAGGAAAATTTGGTGGCAATTTTATACCTGAAACACTTAAGAAACCTATTGATGACCTTACAAAATTATTTGCAAAACTTAGATTTGATAGAAAGTTTATCGAAGAGAGAAATCTATATTTTAAAAATTATATAGGTTCGCCTACTCCTTTTATTAAATTAGAAAATCTAACGCACCATCTTGGTGGAGCTCAAATTTATGCTAAAGTAGTATCTGAGGCTAATGGAGGTGCTCATAAAATTTATGGAGCAACTGTTCATTGTCTTTTAGCCAAAAAGGCTGGAAAAAAATATATCGTAGG
>Ga0233438_10004856_pt1 | contig 11594 bp, 1 predicted proteins | sample SI_123_September_FD_182720 | JGI IMG/M metagenome (GOLD analysis project Ga0233438, IMG submission 182720) | Seawater microbial communities from Saanich Inlet, British Columbia, Canada - SI_123_September2016_10_MG | ecosystem: Environmental > Aquatic > Marine > Inlet | place: Canada: British...
TTGGATCTGAAATTGTTACCATCACTAATATTACTAATAATAGTGATTCAACCACGGTCCAAGTTATCAGATCTCAATTAGGAACTACTAGTATTTCTCATCAAGAAGATACTCCTTTCTATGGAACTGATATTAATATCACAAATACATTAACATTAAGTAAAACTGCTGGTACATATCAGTCAACTCCTGGTCTCTTCGACATTCAGTTAAATGATATCATTATTGGTGCAAAATCTAGTGTTGTTGCTAGAATCACATCTACATCTGCATATCAAGATCCTAGCACTAACGAATTTATCGAACAGGTTAATATCTCTGACGGATCATCTTTCTTTGGAATCCTCTTCAACAGAAGAACTTCTACTAATTATCCTAACATCATTCTGGATGATATTTCTACATCTCAGGTTAATATTGTTGACTTCACCGATACATCATTAGCATTCAACTCAGACTTTCCTAATAATGAAATTATTAGTAATAACATCCTGTCTTATGATAATGTAACTGGAACTTTCCAAGATAATGAAATTATTCGTAATTACAGATTAAATTACTCTGGTAATACTGGAGACTTTGCATCTGGTGATGAACTTGCTATTAGAAAACTAACCTTTACCGATAAGCAGGGTAGTGGTTTCTTCCGTGAGGGTGATGTCATCAGAACTCGTGATACTAAAGCAGAAATTATTGGTTTTAGTCAAGCAAGAGATACGATTTATCTCGGTAAGATTGGTAGATGTCAAAGAAGTGGTGCTGATTATCATAAGGCATCTTTTGTCAAAGCAACTCTTAATACCTATAATAAAAAATATGGTAGTGCTGCACTTGCATTAAGTCCTGGAACTTCACCCCATACGTTTGTGACTGGTGTTGATGATGCTATCACCGTTACTGGCGGTGGTAGTGGTCCTTTCACTGCTGCTACAGGAACAACATATGATCCATTCTTGGGTAATATGGTTATTGAAATTGGCACGCACTCTCTTACCACATCAGATAGCGTTACCATTACAAATGATGGTGTGACATTCACTTGTGCGTCTGATAATAATACTAATTTGTATTCCTATCCTCGTTCTACCGATCCTGCTTCTGGTTCTGCACGCAATATCTCGGCAGTAAGTGCAACAACAATCACAATCAATGTTGGTGCAGTTCCTATTGACGAATACGTCACTGTCCCAACTTCTACAGAATTTGGATTTGGAACGGGCGTATTTACAGTTGAATGTTGGATTAAACCAATCTCTATTGCTGCTGGCAGTAAAGCAATCTTTGATATGAGAACTACTGGAACTGAAGTTTCTCCTTATGTTTATATCGATGGTGCAAATCTTAAGGTCTATGTGAACGGTAGTGTTGTAGTTACTGGCACGACAAACTTGGTTGCCAACACTTACTATCACGTTGCTCTATGCAGATCTGGTAGCACAACTAAGTTGTTCTTGAATGGAACACAGGAAGGTAGTGATTTCTCCGATGGTAGCGACTATGGATCCACTAAACCATTCACTATTGGTGCGGCATATGATACTACATCAGATGTGATGCCTGGTTACATTGATGACTTTAGAGTTTCTACTGTTGCTCGTTATACGTCAACATTCACTGCTCCTAAGATGCATCAGGGAGATTCCGACACAGTTCTTCTCTTAAGTTTTGATGGCATTTATAATGCTACTTACACTCAAGATTGGTCTGGTTCTGAAGCGTTTACAAATTATGAATACTTCAATAATGATGCAATTACTGAAACTAGTAGATTATATGGTGGTATACATCAATTCGTAAGTTCTGCAGCAAATGCACTTACTATTGATAGTTCCAATGAGACTCCAACTGATGCAACTTATGATGCTTCTACAGGTAATCTTGTACTTACAATTGGATCTCATAGTTATACAAATTCCTCTACACTCACGATTGCAGCAAACTCTTTGACGTTTACTTGTGATACGGATAATTTTGCTACGAATCACACATATCCTCGTTCTACTGATCCATCATTTGGCACAACTTTAAATGTTACTTCAGTTACTGCAACTACTATCACGGTAAATGTCGGATCTTCTTTCATAGGATATGAGGGTAGAATTCACAGATATTATAATGCTGCAGATTTAATTGAATCTAATTTAACTTTTGTTTCTAGAGAAGTTGCAGATAGAACGGCAAATTCTTTGCCTTATCAGTTAGATACTACTACTAACCCCACAATTGTTCGTGCTTCTGATTATTCCTCTTATTCTTATTATGGAGGTACTGTTTCAGTTGGAACTAATAAGATTGTTACTGGTTCCTGGGCAGCAGATGATAGTGGAAGTGACCAGAGAGGTGCAATTTATATTTCAGATCTTGATGGTGGAAATGAGACTAAGGTGTTTGCTCCTGCATCTTTAGGTACAGGTGATCGTTTTGGTTATTCTGTTGGTGCCAGTAGTAAAATTATTGTTGGTGTTCCTTATAATGACGCCAATGGTAGTCAATCAGGATCAGCAGTCATCTTTGATGAAGATGGAACTAATCCAGTTGTATTAGCACCTAGTGATGCTGCTGCAGCAAAGTATTTTGGTTGGTCTTGTGCTGCTGATACAAAATTCGCCGTTGGCGCATATGGAGATACAAGTTTCCAGGGTGCAGTATACATTTATGATTTGGATGGAACAAATGAAGTAAAAGTTGTTGCTGCTCAAAGAGGTAATAGTGATTACTTCGGTTATTCTTGCGCTCTTGGCAGTGGAAAACTTGCAGTTGGTGCTCCTTATGATGATGATAATGGCAGTGCTTCTGGTTCGGCATATATCTTCAATCTTGATGGCACGGGTGAGGTAAAACTCACTGCATCTGACGGAACCAACAGTGATCAGTTTGGTCGTTCAATCGCCATCGGAAGTAATAAGGTTGTAGTTGGTGCTCAATATGATGACCCCACTGGTAGTAGTTCTGGTAAAGTTTACGTTTATAATCTAGACGGCACAGGAGAAATTATTATCACTCCATCAGATGCATCCGTGGGCGACCAGTTTGGTTCTGCTGTAGCAGTTGGTATAGATAAGATTTTCGTTTCTGCAAGATTTGCAGAAGAAGAGGGGGCATCAAATACAAGTATCATCTACTCTTATGATTTAGATGGAACTAATGAAGTTAAATTACCCCTTGCTGTAGAAAATAACGATTATTGGGGTTACGAACCTCAAAGTATGAGTGTTGGATCTAACAGATTTGTAGTCGGTGCTCAATATGCTGATACTAATAATGTCTTCTCTAGTGGTAAAATTGCAATTTATAGTTTCACTCAAGGTGCTTCTAGTAATAATTATCTCGCACCTATTAGTAATGCAATGTCTGCTATTGCACAAGATATTAGAAATGCAAGTAATAGTCATACATGGGATCAGGCAAATTCATTTGTCAATAGAGAAACTTTACCCATCACCAGTCTCTCATCATTCGTTGGTGAAGAAACTGCTCTAATTTTTGCACATACTACAGCAAAGACTATCCTCGATAGTGTTATTAACAATTCATTGATCACTGTTCAAGGATCTCATGGATTGAGGCAGATTACAGATACATCAATTACCGAGTCTGATTATGCCACTCTGAATGGATTTACACCTAGCAATATTGACTATACTGCTTCAACGGGTGTCATGGTTATCACATCAAATGGTCATGGATTAACAACTAGCGATTTTATCTACTTTGAACCACTGTCTCTGACATTTAAGTGTTCTAGTGATAATTACAAGTGTCCTATTGTACATCCAAGATCTTCTGATACAATCGCATATAATCAAGTTCTTGCAATCACTGCATCGGATACTAATACATTTACAGTAAATGTTGGCGCGTCACCAGATGGGGCACAATATACACATCAATTTATTAGTGCCACAACTAATGCTATTAAACAGTCCAACTTTACATCTAGTGATTGTGCTGATGTCAAGTCTTCTATCAATAATCTTATGGATATCATTATTGATACTATTGAAGAGGGAAGTGGAACTACTACTAATGATACTAATGCAGATCATCTTGGTGTTGTTGGTAAAATTTTACCTGCTCGTGAATTCATTGGTGGTAGAGTTGATGCATTTTATGAGGTTCCTCTTACAGCAACTGCACATAGTGGAACTGATGATTATATCTACACACATCAAATTGACGTTGATTCACGTTACAGATATCGTGATGCTGCGAATTTAATTCGTGCAAATGCTTCAGTTATTGTAGATAAAGCATCATATGACTTGATTGCAAGGTATCCAGATCTTGGATTAGAGATGCCTAGAAATCAGGATAGTAGTGGAGATGGTACTCTACGTTGTAAGACTGATATGTCACTGATTCTTTCTGAAGTTGCAAGGGATCTTGAATTTGGAGGAAACTCGAATACAGTTACTGTTTCCAAGTTCTATGTGAATACAAACGGAGAACTTCAACATATTCGTAAGCAAGTTTGGCAGTCTGTATTCGCACATGATCGTCTGGCATTCTACGCTAAGCAAGCAATTAATGGTGATTTAACTTATGACAATACTGATGATATTATCACTGGGGATTGGGGTATTACTAATGATGCAGTAGTTAATTTCACGCCTACTGGAGCAACTTATGACGCTGAAACTGGTGTCATGGTTATTACTATTGGATCACATAGTCTTGCTTTAGGACGCCGTATTACAATCGCAGATAACTCACTAACATTCACTTGCACTTCTGATGGTAATGTTTCTAATGAGACATATCCACGCGCATCTGACCCTGCATTTGGAGTGAGTCTTGAGGTTACTGCTGCTACAGCAACAACGATTACAGTCAACGTTGGTGCATCTCCTGTAGGTCAGCAATATGCACATACGTTTGTAAGTGCTGCTACAAACGCAGTAAGCACGGCAGGTGGTTGTGCAAATGTTGAATCTGCTCTCGATACACTTTTCCAGACTGTTAACGATATTATTGCTCCTACCGACGAAGATTATAATATTGCTGGAGACCGACTCTATTTCAATAGAGATTATATTGCAGAAGAAATTGTCGGTAGAATTTCTGCCGAAATTCAATATACGGTGGGTGGTAACACGTATCAAGCGTTTACTATTACCCCTTCAGATTATGATGCTTATATTAAGAATATTATAATTGCAATCATTTCAGATTTGCAGACAGGTGGAAATAATAGTACTATTGCTGAACTTGAATTGTTCTTAGATTTCAATAGGAAGGTTGTTACCGTTACTGATGAACTTTACGTCTTCAACTATGCTGTTGAACAAATTAAGGAACTTGGGGAATTTGCAGTTCTCAATCTTCTTTATGACAATAATGAAGGAGTTACTGGTAGTCAATATCAGGCAGTGTATGCAGGTGTTGGTAATAATAATGCCAATGCATATCGTGATTCATTGACTATGACTGATGAGGTCATGGTTTCTTGTAGAGTGATCGAACTTGTAAATCTTGCTCTCAGGACTATAACACCTGGTGGTAACGAAGCAAGATCTGGATACAAGAATATTGTATACAATAAAGCATACTATAAAGCAGAACTTGCTTCTATTATTGCAACTCAGTTTGGTTCTGGAACTTGGCAATATGACTCATTCATTGATGAACTTCTGAATAATATTCAGTATGATCTAATGACTACTGACACTACTAAGTTTACAAATTCTTATGGTCTTGTAGTATCCTCAGTCACGGGTAATTTCCAAGTGGGTGAGACTGTATCCACTGGTAGCGGATACACAGCAACTGTTCTTTACGCACAGAGTAATCTTTTAGTTACTAGCACATTTACTGGTGGTAATGTTACTGCTGGTGATACTCTGACTGCTGCACTCACACTTTCTGCATGTGTTGTCGATGCAGTTCCTTCGAGCACATATCCTTGGTATAATAGTATTTCAACTGTTAAAACGATTGAAAGTGCTGCTAGTATTTCTTCTCTGGTCGAAGGTTCTGTAGAGAGTATTAACTTGTGGGCAAATCCAGAACGATATGAAACTGGATGGGTTGTCACTAGGTCTGAAGTAGTTGCTAATGTCGGAGTTGCTCCTGATAATACAAATACTGCTGATAAGTGGGCTATTTTACCAGATACATCAGGCGATAAAATCATCCATAGAGATTATGCGTTGTCTTCCTTTACTACGTTTGATGGATCAGGGACTAAATTTGATAGTGGAACTAGCACCTTTGATACTGGTACTGATGATGCAACTCAAACATATACATCATCTGTATTTGTCAAGGCAGCACAATACGATGCAATAAGATTTGAAACAAGACTTGATAATAGCAATTCCGTATTCTTCGATGTTGATCTCACAACTGGACAACTTGGTACTTTATTCAATACATCTGGAGGTGCTGTTACAGTTATCGATCATGGAGCAATTCCGTTTGGTTCTGGTTGGTATCGAGTATATACAACAATTCAATTTGGTTTTGGTTTCTCTACTTTGAGAACTAGAATTAGACAGAAAAATGAATCGGGTCTTTTGAGTTTCACTGGAACTTCCACTAATATCCAAATGGATGCTTTTGATGGTTCCATTAATTCTTCAGTTACTCAAAATTCCTATTATGGTAGGGCACTAGCAGTAGGTGACGGTAAGATTGTTGTTGGTGCTCCTTATGATTCAAATGGTGTCCTCACTAGTGCTGGATCTGCGTTTATCTCTTCAGAAGGTGCAGATCCAAGAACGAGTCAAATAAAAATTATCCCATCAACTCCTCAAACTGGCGCAAGATTTGGTTCATCTGTTGCTGTTGGAGAAAATAAGGTCGCGGTAGGTGCTCCATATGAAGATTATAGTTCCAGATCCAGCCTTGGTGCAGTATACCTTTATGATTTAGATGGGACAAATGAAATAAGGATAGAGAGACCAACTATCGCAAATAGTGCTTTCCAAAACAATGAATATTTTGGTCTATCTCTTGCCATTGCCGATGATAAAGTATTTGTTGGTTGCCCTCTTTGGCGCGGTGTCAATAATGCACAGGCGTATCAGGGAGTTGTTTTTGTCTTTGATGCAACTACAGGTGATTATAGCAACTATTATATTGCTGCATCTGACGCTGATGCTTATGATCGCTTTGGTTGGTCTATTGATACTGGAAATAACAAATTAGTTGTTGGTGCATATGGCGATGATGATGGTGCTTCAGCGACGGGATCTGCATATGTTTACAACCTGGATGGAACTGGTGAGGTTAAGATTACTGCATCTGACGGTGTAGGTAATGATCAATTTGGTCGCGCCGTTGCGATTGGAGATGGTAAGGTTCTTGTTGGTGCGTCCCAAGCAGATCCTAATGGTAGTAATTCAGGTAAAGCATATGTTTACAACTTAGATGGAACAGGTGAAGTTTCACTAACACCTCCTTCCACAAATGCTGGGAGTGATAATTTTGGTTGGTCTGTTGCTATTAATGGTGACAAACTTGCAGTTGGATCTCAGAATGACGAAGCATCGGGTAACCCATCTGGTAGTGGAGTAGTTACTCTCTATGATCTTGATGGTTCTAATGCAACAGATTACACATCAGGCGATGAGAGCTTCAGCGATCAATTTGGTTATGCAATTGCGCTATCTGGTTCTAAACTTTATGGTGGCGCTCCTAATGATGATAACGGATCTGGATCATCCTACTTGAACAACTCTGGCAGTGTATTCATTGTTGATATTGCAGGTGGTCCTGGTGTTTTTGTCTGGGGTGCTAAGTTGTCAAACTCTACACTCGGAACATATACTTCCCAATCAGGTGAAGAATTCTATGCTAATGCTGAATTTAATATTAAAAAATATTCAATTAGTTTGATTGAAGAATATATTCGCCAAGCACTCAATAATCAACTTGCTAGTCCCTCTGCTAATTCTGCATTTACTAAGTTCTATGATTCTAGTGTTGCTGCAAATTACAATTCAAATTCCATTTTTGGTGTTGCAAAGCAGAGTTTGAATATTATTACTCAGCAGTTAAAATCTAGTTCTTATTACACAACAATTTCGACAGTCAATGGCATCCCAACATTAACTAAAAATTATGGTACTCGTGATATTCCTGTTGGTATTAGTGGTGAAATTATTGGTTCAGATTTTGTTTATGGAACTGGTTCTAGTTCACGCGCTGAAGTTCAATCAATTATTGAAAATGAAGGAAAAATTGTTAAGGTATTTAAGAGATTCCGTCTGGCAAACTCCAGTGTTCTGAATGGACCTTTCCTAGTCAATCAAACAATTAAAAAGCAAAGTGATGCTGCGGTAACTGGTGTTATCTATGGACTTGTTTCTGATGATAACTTCACTTATCTAGATATTGAAGTTACTGCAGGGACATTTGCTCTCAATGATACAATTGAGGTTATTGAAGATGCACCTGCCACAGTAGGAATAATCGATATAAACTCTACAATTGAGGATCGCTTACAGGTAATTGATCTCAGAGGTTCTTTCTCTACTGATATTCCTTTCAAGGGATTCACTAGTGGGGCAGTTGCAGATCCTATAACCTTCTTACAAAATGAAGCAGCAGTTACTAATAATACTGGGGGAGTTCTTACGGTCGATACAGAAACTCTTACGGGCACGTTAGAGTTGAATTCTGTTGTTTATCCAGCATCTTCTGAGGAATACTTGGTCGTCAGTAAATTCGCAGGTCTTGATCTTCAAGTTGGTCAAAAAATTGCTTCAACTGGTCACAGTAGATTTGGATTTAATTATAATTCTAATGAGCAGTTTAGAAGTTTCACTGCTGGCAATCGCATTTATAAGGTTGTAAATGGTAACAGGCAGAATGATGTATATGGAATCATCTCCGAAGTTGATACTGACAATAATTATGTTTACGTGGTTGCTGTTGAAGGTTCATTCACCCAAGGTGATGTGATTGGTGATTATGGTCTTGGTGGTAGTATTTTAGAGGGGGCAGGAACTATCGTCACTAAAGTTGACTATGCGGGAGCAGCATCTGCAAGAATTCAAGATATCCGAGGAGTTGGTCTTAACAAGAGGATCTACATTACGGAGATTAGCGGTACATTTGCTGATAGAGACGGAATTCGTAGTTCTTTAGATCATAGATCTATTGTCCTTGAAAGGAAAGTCATGAAAGCTCGTGTGAAGAGATTCTTTAGAGGATTTGATGGCACTCAGACTCTGTTTGATCTTACTTCTGGCAATGGAACACAATATCTTCCAGATCCTGCTGGACATATGTTAATCTTTGTCAATGGTGTTCTACAACCTCCTGGTGCTGCAAATTCTTACACAGCGTTCTCTGATAAAATTCAATTCACAGAACCACCCGATCTTGGAGCATCATTTACTGGATTCTATGTTGGTAAATTGAGACAACTTGATGATATCTCATTCGAGTTCGACTCTTTGCGTCAATCATTCAACCTTAAGCGTAACGATTCGTTCTACTCACTCACGCTTACAGATGGTGTTCAATCCACCAACATTCGTCCTGAAAATAACATTATCGTTTCTATTAACGGTGTTCTGCAAGAACCTGGTGTTGGTTTTGAGATTGTTGGTTCTCGAATCATCTTCTCTGAAATTCCTCGCGTTGGATCCACATTCGTGGCATTCTCTTACGTGGGTTCTGAGGCGGACGTTGATGCTGAAGTTATTGTTCCTCCTGTTGAAGTTAATGATCTACTTGATATTGAGGGAGAAACTACTGACAGAGAGGTTGCTGTTATTGAATCTTCAAACTCATTAATTACGTTTGATTATCTTGGATCTGTATTTGGTAAAGGTGCTATCGCTAATACACAACTTACTAGCGGTTACATCACTAGAGTTAATGTTACTTCAGGTGGATCTGGATACAGCACTAGACCTACTGTGAGACTTGATTCTATATCTGGTTTTGAAGGTAATATTCGCGCACTGGTTGGTGTTTCAAATGTTGTTGTTCAAACTCAAGGTTCAGGATATGTTTCTCCTAGAGTGCAAGTTGACAGTACAGTCCCCGATGATTGGACTGCACCTGATATCAGTCTTTATGGAGAAGAAATTGTTGATCCCGAGATCCTATAAATAACTAAAAAACTGTAGTGTGTAATGACTAAGCAATCAGTAAATGTCGGTTCTGCCGCAAATGACAACACTGGTGATACTCTACGAAGTGGTGGTCTTAAGATCAACGGAAACTTTGATGAGGTCTATGCAGCTATTGGCGATGGATCCACTATTGGTGTTAGCATCGCCAACCCTGCAGTTGGGCAAGTTTTGAGATATAATGGCACAGCATTTGCGCCATCAAATTATAATGCATTAACATCTGCACTCGATGTTGCTGGCAACAATATCACTTCTGCAAGTAATGGTAATGTGATTATCAGTCCTAATGGAACTGGAGATGTAAGAATTACAGTTGGTGGTACAACTTCTATTTTTGATGGTTCGACTGGCAACTTTGATGTTGCATCAACAATTTCATACAAGAACGAATATACTTCTATTGGCAATGCTCCTGCTGCGGCAACGTATCCTGGATACTTTTTTACTATAGATGGTGATGATAATCCATATGTAAATATTAATATTACTTCTGGTGGTTCTGGTGATGTAAGAGCAAAGTTGGCAACTGAATATTCAGGCATTGATTTTTTAAGTGATGTTGATACCACTACTGCGGCACCAACAAATAATCAAGTTTTAAAGTGGAATCAGAGTTCTGGAAAATGGATTCCTGGAGATGATGTTGCGGGTGCAGGAGAACAAAATATTTTCGCTACTATTGCTGCAGATACAGGGAATACAACTGCAAATACTGCCTCAGATACCTTAACTATTGCTGGTGGTTCTAATATCACAACAGCGGTTACGGGAGATACGGTAACAGTATCTTTTTCTGGTGTTGTTGTATCAACATTGGCGGGAATGACCGACACTGATGTTACTGGAATTACTCAAGGCGATTCTTTATATTGGAATGGGAGTAACTGGGTAGTAACTCGTAGTCCTATCACCTGGTGGGAAATTAATGCCGATGGGTCAAATCACTATACTATTAATGGACCAGGATTTAGTGGTCCATCAAATGACCCCACTCTTTATGTTATGCGTGGAGCAACTTACGCATTTGATAATAGTGTTCAAGGTGGTTCACATCCATTTAGAATTCAATCATCTCAAGGTCTCTCAGGAACTGCATACACTGCAGGTCAATCTGGCAGTGGAACTGGGGTTTTGTATTGGACTGTTCCTATGGACGCTCCCAATACCCTTTATTATCAATGCACCATTCATACTCAAATGAATGGAACTATTAACGTTATCCAGTAGTATAAATGGCAAGAACAGTTTCTGGATCTGGTGCTGTCATCGAACCGATCTTCGATGAGTTTTTCGGTGTCCGTGCAGTATTAGTAAAAGATGGTGGTAGTGGATACGTCCAAAGCGATCCACCTAGACTTACAGTGGACGGTTGTGGGACTCCAGATGAGGAAGCACTGCTATATCCCATTGTTGATGAATCCTCAGGAAAAATTATTCATGTTCGTGTTCTTACTAGAGGTCGTGGATATGATCCACTTAGACTTCAAGTTATTCCTGAGCAAG
>Ga0233438_10004862_pt1 | contig 11573 bp, 12 predicted proteins | sample SI_123_September_FD_182720 | JGI IMG/M metagenome (GOLD analysis project Ga0233438, IMG submission 182720) | Seawater microbial communities from Saanich Inlet, British Columbia, Canada - SI_123_September2016_10_MG | ecosystem: Environmental > Aquatic > Marine > Inlet | place: Canada: British...
TAAAAAACGTAAACCATCAAAAACGAAACTCGCAAGCATTTAAGGATAGTACTGTTAGACTAAAAAAACTCTCGCAAGGTTAAACCCCATCAACCATAATATTCTTAATCTGATCTCTGGTCCAAACACACATTTTACGCCTTGGCTCAGGTTCCAACCAATCATCAACTTCAGCTATTGTATCTCTAGGAAAGCAAAATGGCTCAGAGAATAGATCAATTTTTCGATAGTCACCTGTGGCTATATCGGAATTTTCGAACTCATTTAAATTGATATGTGTAGTAGTCATCAAATATTCAATATCGGAATTAACAAAATTAACGAGCACCTTCCTTATGTCATTAAAGCTCAGATGGAAAAGGCAATCTCTACAAAACATCAAATCTACTCTCGGAAATTCATTTTCAGTAATGTCCATCTTTATAAAGCTGATATTATCATTAGTATTTTGGAGGTTATTATTTTCTACCAGATTTGAAACTATATCGGCACCTATATATTCAATATCGTTCGACGAAATAATTAATTTAAACCAACTGAAATCTCCACATGGGGCGTCAAAAATACTATTAATCCTAAGCTCTTTAAAGATGCCTGGGAGCGTAGACCGCAACAACTCCGTTGCGTCCAAAGATGAGCCCGTTCCGCTGACACTGTCAGAACCGCCCCATGCATTTGACTTAAATATTTCCGTAAATCGTCCTTCCAAGGTTTCTATTTTAGTAATTCGGCGCCATTTCCGTGAATTAATATAATAATTTACCACCTTCATAATCGACGCTATCAGGCCATTTTTTTTGTTATATTTAAAAAATTTAATAATATTTCTCAATTCTCAATTTTCCTTAATTAATCAATCATTCCTAAGGCAACAAAGTTCACGATGAATCGAAAGAAATGCTTCTATCTAAAAATCGACAGGACGCGGAAACACGTCGATAAACGAGTTTTCAGTAAAGTTCACCACCTTTACTTTTCGCGCGCTTAAGTAATCCCAAGACGCCCTTAATTCCTTAAAACCAACATATAGCGATCTAAACTCATGCTCCAAATTCGCCCTTTCAATCTTACGATGGCATGTGAAGCTGAGCTCCTTTCTCGTTCCATATACATGATTTCTGACCTTATAAAACTCGTTCGTCCGCTGATCCACCTCAATATTAGTATGAAAGCTCCAATTAGCACCCAACAAGAAAACCTCATTGGTGCGCATAAACCCACACAAATAGAGTGATTGAACCAACACATTACCCGGAGGGTCACATAACCCGAAGTCCCACAATTTGCCGAGCAGCGCATTATAGTTAGCTGGAAATCCAGTGCCATTAAACCAACACACCTGCAGGTGTGGATTGCGCTCAAATTTCTCTGCAAAAGATTCCACCGAGGACCCATTCGGCATAACGATAATCATCGGCCAATCGCACTTGGAGTTAATATTTTCAAAAGTTGCCATTCGGGCCGCAACAAGTTCGTTACTAGCATCTTTACTGTAGAAATATGGATCAGAAAAAACATACATTTTTGGCCGCAATTGGGTAAATAAATCGGTATCAGCCAAATGGTTTACACAAATATACTCATCGACCTTCACTGACCGCTGCATCCTCTCTAGATCAGATCGAAGGGTTGGTCCGTTCGCGACAATTGCCACCGACCTCCCTCGCAATAGGGATTTAGACACTCGCAAACGAAACTTTGTTCGAAAGTAGGCGAGAGATATTAGTATATTAACCAGAGTTTCTTGAATATCTGCAAAAATAAAAAGTATTTTTTTCATATTTTGCGCCTCAGTGTAGCCTTTATCTTCAGCAATAAGTAAGTGATAGTATATTTTAAATAAAAATATTTTCTATAGACATTGACCTTCATTTGAAGCCGATCAAAATATTTTGGATATCGACCATACCTGGAGAAAAACATTCTATCTTTATTGGCCTTATTTTCCAAAAAATTTAAAGCAGAACCTGTAATCGATGAATTATGGTACCTAAATAGAGCCACCGGCACATCTATATCCATAAAGCGATTATTTTTTTCATACATGTCATACAACAACTCGGCGTCCCAGCAAGTTCGATTGCTCTTGTTAAAGCCGCCAACGCCCTCAAAAGCTCTTCTCTTAAATACAACACCCTGTTGAAAAACGGTCGTTGAACACTTTAACATGCGTTCCGATGAAAAGGTAAATGATCTCAATGGCCGAATTTTTCTTAAATTTTTATCCACTAAAAACCCACTAAAGCAAAACACGTCGATCTCTTTATTTTTCTTTAATACTTTTCGAATTTCATCCAGAGCACCCTCTATAAGTAGGTCGTCGGAATTAATGAAATATAGGTGTTCATTTTTTGCCCGCGAAAAACCTTTATTTAACCCATCCGCGGGCCCAGAGTCACATTCGTAAACCTTTTCTATTCTGTCATACGAATCAATAATATCTCTAGAGCCGTCAGTACTTCCTGGATCAACCACAATGTACTGATCGCCAGGGTCAAGCTGTGAAACAACTGAATCAATGCAGTCTTTAACATAATCAGCCTGGTTAAAACTTATTGTTACAATCGAAAAATTAACTGGCATTTGACTTTTTTCCTTTGCGGTAGATGTTGGTTTTTTCTAGCTCTAGTGCGCATACTCCTAATACAAAATAAAAAAAGCCTAAACTGAATAGACCCGCCGTCCGGAAAATTAATTCTGGAAGAAAACCGACTAGTAAGATTAGACTCAATAGCGCTGTCGATTGATGCCGTTGTCTTGCATATCGAAGGGAACGGATCAGACTAATAAGATACAAAAAGAGGAAGAAAAATAGCCCATATCCAAGCGACACAGCTAACCTAGATAAATAAAAATGTCCTGCATTTACGCCTCCGCCAGAGGCTATATCCTCACCATAGAGCTCAACTACCCTTTGCACAAAATCATTATATTGCGAAATATGGGTTGCTTGCCCAATACTATTACCAAGAATTTTTAGTTGGCTTATCACATCCCAAATCTCAATCCAATGAATTACATAAATCAAACTAGAAAGGTTCATGCTCCCGGAATCCAAAGAAACCCTAGAAGTAAAGTAGGCCCCACTGATCAGTGCAACTCCTCCTCCAGCCAACAGCAACATACTCACTAGTAAACCTTTTTTGTAACGAGGCATATTATATTGGTGCAACATCAAAATCACGTACAGAATCACAAACGTAATCATAGTCAGATTAGGGAACAGGATACCAAACAGAGACATCAGTGATAACATCTTATAATGATGATGAAATTTATGCCCATACCAAAATGCTATTGGTCCAAAAAGTAAGGCATACATTGACGGTTCACCGACAAATGGAATCGTTCGATGTGTAAGGCCTAGCCAAGGAACCCCGGTGTTATTAAGAAAATAAGTGCTACACAACGACACCAGACCTAGAACAAATAAAATAAAGAACAATGCAATGAAAACGCTATCAAATGACTTTTCATCTACCCTTAAAAGAATGGATGCATTAAGGTATACAAGGAAGAAATTCGCCATTAAAGCAACGGCTCCAAAAAGCTCACCACTAAGGGCAAACCCTGAGAATAAGGCAACTAAAAATAATCCAGTCACAGAAAAATAAAGATAAAATGGAAGTCGAACTAAAGTTATTTTCTTTCCAAATCCGATAAACAATGTCAGCAAGGCCACTTGAGACAAGCCAAACCAAATCGAAATAGACTTGGATTCGAATATCAAATTCAATGCATTTGGAGACAATAAGCAGACTGAGGCTAACAGGCCAAAAACCCAACGTTTCATTATAGAATCAACAATATAAGAGTTAATAGAATCTGTAGGGGATAGTTGAGCATAAAAAGAAATCGTAACTAAAAGTGGGGCACTACCAATATTAATGCTGAAATATTTTACTGTATAAAGCCAATAAATTTCTGACGTAGCTTTCTGGAGAGCATTTTAAATTAGCTTTTTTTTGTGCGGCGTCTCCCAACGTCTTTCGATAAACAGGGCATCGTAATAAATCAATTGCCTTAATCCATGCACCGATGTCGTTCACATCGTCAATGATCACGCCATCTTTGCCATGGGAAATAGGGGCGCCAGAGGCTTTGGTAGTAATAACTGGAAGCCCCAGAGCCATAGCCTCAACAACAGACTTGGCACAACCTTCCATATAACTAGGAAATATATAAATATCTGATGTTCGTAATCGCGCTAACATTTCGTCCCGTGGCAAATAACCAACAAAGTTAATTACCTCGGAACAGGCAGAGTCGGCCATCACGGATTCACCAGACTGACTGATAGAACCGTATACATCTAGCCTTACATCTTCATATAGACCCGAGACTTGCGACATTAATTCTATAAGTATATTCGCACCCTTTCTAATATCGAAATGGCCGGAAAATGCCAAAGTCAAAGTCTCACTACGGGGAGGGCGAGCCCCTAGCTCACTAGGCAAGTCACAGCCAAGATAAACGACAGATACTTTGGTGGTGGAAACGTCCTGCAATAGAAAGGTCTCTTTGACAAAGTCGGAATTTACGACAATAGCGTCAGCAGCGTCACAATCATTGAGAACTTGCCTCCAAAGAGTGTTATTTCCTTCTAATCCAGCACCCATACTGTAGCGATCCGGTATATAACTAACGAGACGACTAAACTCCAGGGGATGAGCTATCGAATGGTCCACAAGAATGGTTGCCCCTCTGTAACGGGCAAGTTTAATAAATAAAAACCCAGCGCCGCTTCTAAGATGGATCAATGTATCCTTATCAGCGTCGATAAGAACTCGGAACGCAGAAAAAAAACCAAACAATTTAAAAGCAAGGGCCAAGGCCAAATCATGCGGCATAATCCTCTTGAGAGCCACATGGTATAGAAGTTCAGGCGTTAAAAAACTCCGTACCGTGATGTGTTTCTGGCGGGCAGCAACACGATCTTGAAGCCTTGCAGTCAAGCCTTTGAAACCAATGCTCCTTAGGGCCCACATACTAAAGTCAGACGGAACCCAAGAGGAATATAACAATGTCTTAACTTCGTCGACACGGTTAAACTGAACCGCGGATGCAATAAAATGTAATTTACCAATTCCTGCAACAAATATTATTTTCTTAAACATATATTTTTTACTAAAGCATCATAGACTGGATTTACAGCAGATTTTGAAAATGTTGCTTCAACATATCTACGACAATTTGACCTTATTTCAATATTTTGATTATCAGACCACTCAACGAACGATATGATTTCTTCTGTTATTGAGGCCGCGCGTAAATCGTCAACCAAGATACCTGTGAAATTTGGAATTACAAAATCAGAAATACTAGTCCCAGCTAATCCCAAAACAGGCGTCCCACAAGACATCGCCTCCGCAGCAACCAAACCAAAAGCCTCTGCTTTTGATAAAAACAAAAGCAAGTCTGACAAGGCATATATATCTCGAAGAACAGATTGATCTCTTACAACGCCAACATTTACTATTGAGATGTTTTTAGGAACAGAAACTGGAGATGAGATTCCTCCAAACAAAATTATTGTAACCTCAACTGAACTACTTAGCTTAGCAGCTAGATCATTGATAACAGGCGCAAGTAAATCACCTCCCTTAATGGGGTTATTGGCTGAATTATTAGCACCAAAACAAAAAATTTTTTCAGAGGATTCAACGCCGTATTTCTTTTTTAAAAACCTCACTTCATTTTCATCAACGCAAGGATAGAAAACGCTGGTATCAATTATATTCGGCACAATGTGAATCTGATCAGGTTTAAAAAGGCCCGAAGCAATAACCCTGTCTCTTAGCCACGAAGATGGACAGACTATGCGTGGACTTACCATCTTATCAATCGCAGTAGCTTTTTTTCGCCGCAACCATCCATCAATTTTGCTTTGATACCAGGTCATTTTCCTTGAAGGACTGGGATCAAAATTCGAAGACTTATCATAATGGGAGGTTCCTGCGATCAGCCATTCGTCATGAAGTGTTATCAAAGAAAATGGAGGTATATTTTTAAGATCTGACGCAGATATCGAGTCATTATTGATCCAATGAAAATGATAAACAGACTTAGTTTCCGCGTCTCTTAACAATTCGCCTATTCTTGGTGATGAAAAGAGGTTTAGACTTTGCTTTACGTTAAAATTATAGAATAAAAGTCCCGTGAACAGGTGCTCAAACACTCTAGAAATCAACCAAATGCAATATTTAAACTGCATGGAAATTTTTTCATTTTTATCGAATCCCAACGCACTTACCGCTTTAACGTCATAGCGTTTTTCGAGATTTTGACACACATTTTTAGCGGCCGCTCCCGCGCCACCTCTACTGAAAGAATATGCGACTTGTATTATTTTGATATCTTTTGCCATTATAGATTGCAAAGTTGAATTTTATGTTATCTAGATTTCTCTACATCAACCCACTTAATGTATATACGCTCATCATTTAAACTCACTTATGAACAAATATCTCAGACGTCAACCAAATTAAAGCGAACGTTTGATCCGTTTTTACTTAATTGTTTTATACTTCACTTGTAATATCTTAGAGTAACCGATACCGGAAACTAAGTATGCGGTTAGAATTATTAATGAAAATTGCATGGCAGATAATTTTTCGTAATACCAAACTATAAAAAACGAACATAGTAATGTTATCGAGAAAAGTAACTCGCCTATCAAATTCCCACTTGAGTCCAAATCTGCAATCATTTTGTTAACCAAGACTTTGACAGCCCCCTGCGCAGAAGCAACTAAAATCAAAACTCCTAACACTCCAGATAATTCTTTATATTTAAGGTCAAAATGCAGTTCTACCTGGTCATACAGCGCATATATACAAACTGCGCTTAGCCCCCCCAACATGACGATGAAGACTATCGGCCGCACAATAAAATCTCGCAACTCATAACGATACATGGTTCTCTTATCAGCTATGTATGGGATCATAACCGTTGAAATCACTGAAAATAAGAAAATAAATGGTGTATAAACCCGAAAGGCGAAAGAGAATTTTGCAAATTCTTCAAGATCGATATTGGAAGAGAAAAATACTGCCTGAGAAGTCCACATTGCCGCCATGCTCATCAATCCTGCCAAATAGAAGGTTAAGCAAGACTTAAAAATCACAGGAAGTTTAAGTGAGATAGCATTATAGCTTAGCGTAATTTTTTCAACATTTTTATTCGTACTAATTGCCAAATAAGTCACCGAAACAGCCAAGCTAATGCATAGGAATAAAAGTACATCTTCAATTGCTTTGCTAGAATACAATCCAGGAACCAAAAAAACCGCTTCTAAAGTATTTGCAATGAAAATAGCCTTAAAATTCTTGAGACCGGTAAGAATAGAGGAGTATTGAATTTTATGTATACTAAGTATAACGAAGGCCAATAAACCACAAACCCTTACTCTATTTCCTAGAATTTTAGGGTTGTGCTCAATTAGAATATCTAGCAATCCAAATGAGGCTGCGGCAAGCACAACTAAGAGCAAACCGGAAGTGACAACTTTGAAAACAAAACGGCATATGGCCAAACATTCAGCTTCTGATTTTTCTTCTATGTTCGACGAATGTTTCAAGAGTCCTATATTTAGCCCAAAGGTGAATATATATGTAAGAAATGTGCCTGTGAGGACAAATAGAGACAGCGATGAGAATTCTTCCACGCTAAGAACGCTGGAGGCAACTAGAAAAACCAGAAAAAACATAAAGCGACTTAGGCCCAGTCCAACGGCCAGAAACAGAACAGAACCGGCAATATTGCGGATCATTTTAAACTCGATCTGGAAGCCATTACTATAAATAATAACTCTGCAAAGTCAAAATCATCGGGATAATCAATATCAACACTACATATTGAACTATTTTCAAAAAGTAACGGGTTTTTGCCAACGCGATCAAAGTACCGTTTGATTAAATCGGAATGTAATATAAAAACTGTTGAATCAATTTCAAAAATAGGGTCAATCGATTGTGTAAATGGCCACTTTAACTCTGACCTATCGTAGAGTGCACCGCTCTTATCCCACAAAAATGTCTGGATCCGTTTTACACCCATCAACGAATCATGAGTTCCATTTTCTAAGCTAAACATATAGTCATTAATTGCTTTTGTGTAACACTTGCTATCAAAAAATGGACAAGTAACGTGGGTCCACAAAATGTGTTCATTCGAAAATAGTTGTGCAACATAACCTATAAGGCTGTCTGTTGTCGCGCTGTTGTCACATAAATGATCTGGTCTGACATCAATACTGATCTTTGAACTTTTAATGCTTTCGGCAACTTTAATTACCGCGATATCGTTGGTGGAAACAATGATTTCATCAATTTCATCACATCTAATTAGTTGGTCCAGCTTCAGACCAAGCAATCCATTTTGATTTCCAGCAAAGGGTCTTGTGTTTTTAAACTTAACCCTTTGGCTTCCCGCACGACAAGGAAGAAAGGCTTTCATAATATATCCTTGAAGGAGTTAATATACTCACAATCATGAGCAATACACTTGTTTTTCAAGGCATTTGACACCAAAGAGCAGCCAAGCACACCGAAAAAACTATATCCCGCTAATTTCGCTGCCTCATAATCCCCTAGGGCATCTCCAAAGTAATAGTGTACCACATCATCTGCATAGTGTTTTTTTAGGTTAGTAAGGTTGTCAACCTTAGTTGTTGGAGAGCCTAAAATATAATCAAATCTGGAAATAACCCCCTTCTTATTCAACACATCGATTAATTCGATCTGATCCGAGCCTGAGACTATATTGCAGGGATTCTTAATATCTTGGAGGAAGTCTAGGATTCCATCACAAAATTTTGCGTGCACATATTGTAATGATACTCGTTTTGAAAAATTGGCCAATAGCTTTTCCGAGACCTCTTTTTTACTTCCAAGTTCTATGTCCAAGATATTATCTAGAAAATAATTAATATGTCGGTCGCGGCTTATGCCAAAGTTTTTTCTAAAAAATTCTAAACAAGAGTGGACGGTTTTCTCAGGAAAACCGAGTTCTTTAAGCGATCCCCTCATAGCCTCTATTTTTATTGAATTGCTATCTAAAACCACACCGTCGCAATCAAATGTATAGACATCTGTAGAGTTTGATTTCTTCATAACAGTTCCTGGGATAATAAAAGCTCAGATGTCATTTATGCAGGCTATAACATTAATCGAATATTACGATATGTTTGACCTTAAAAATGGAGCTAAAACTCGTAAATAGACCTCGCAGAGATATTATAATTACTGGGTAGTAGGGATACAAGTTCAACGTCTGAGAAATTTTCATGGATGTATTTAAAGGCAGCATTCATCTCTAAATTCCTAGGGTCCCTAGGTTCAGGGTAACCATCAAACCCAACAAGGGATATTCGCCGCACTCCGTGGGCTATAAGAGCGGAAAGTGCATAGATTGCCGTTAAGTCAAAGGGAGAAAAGCAAGAACTAGGCTCCATGGTAAAGTCTTCAGAAAGAAACAATTTATAATCATAAGCTGTATTGCTTGAAAAATAGGCATTTATTTCATCTTTTGTGAACCGAGAAAAAGGTAAAATATATTTTGCCTCTTGGGACTTATATAAATCTTTATCTACAGCGTATTTGGTATTTTTAGTAAGAAAAACAAAATCAATCATTGATGCCGAAAGGTGTTTATTGATATTTACTGATGCTACCCTTAATTCCTCGGACTCAATAAAATCGTTTATTGCGTGATTATGTATTGCAACGCTATCACCGCCGCCCAAGAGAAGCACCTCATTACCAAACACTCCCATAGGCATCGAGCTACCCTTTATACCAGAATCAACTTGATTCACTATTTTTTTGAATTTTTGGTAGTGATCACCTGAATACTTGCCTCCCCCCTGTTTGGAAATTTCGTCTATGAAGTCCAGAATCGCGGGCTTTGTAAAGTGAGGGTCGGCAAGCAACTTTTGAATATATGTAGGGTGTATTGCTCTGACGGCTCCCAGATAGTACACAGAGCTCATTCCCCAACCAAGTTCCTTCTTCATGTCCTCAAAATACTCAACTGCTAATTTTAAAAGTGGATTCGCATCATATTTGTTGTCGTCGTTTACAAATTCAGCAACTAGCAACTCGCTTTCAGCATTTCCAGCGCCTCTTCCCATGCCAGTAATTGTGCAGTCGTGCCAGCTAACTCCTATTTTTTTCGCACACAATGAATTCGAAATCGCGTGGCCCATATTGTTATGAGTATGAATTCCTATTGCAGAACTCCAATTCTTTTTAATTTCTGAGGTAATACGTTCTACTTCATCGCTACGCATTCTCCCAAACGAATCGGCAAAATAAAGTACATCAACGCTCTCACACCCTAATATAGTTGAGATACTATCTTCTATCTCAGCCGATGTGCGACCTTCCGCTTGCATTAGATTGAGACCGACCAGATATCCTTTTCTTTTTAAGATTGAAGCAATTTCTGCTCCGATGACAACCTCATGAAAATGGCACGCCACCCTAACCAATGACAATTTGCTTGCTTCCTTTTCACAAAATAACCTGTCAACGTTATTCTGAACCGACCCAGGTTCAGCAATAATGCTTCCTGCATTTAACATTACTCCGTATTCAGGGCCACTTGGTAACGATAAACGGTTCAATAACTTCTCTGTAGTGTATGCAAAAGGTCCGCAGTAGAATTTTTTCGGGAAATCTCGTAAACCCAATTCAACGTAGTCAATTCCACTTAGAGCTACTGCCTCGAGATATGCTTCCACTAAGTCAAAACTAAAATCCCAATTATTATAGTAACCCCCATCTCTTAGCGTGCAATCCAATATTTTTACGTTAGAATTCATTTTCAAAACTCCTAAACATTAGGTACTATTTTTTAATCCAATCGGAGGTATCGGCAGCAACATTTTCAAAGCTTATTTTTACACTCCCCGCAAGTTTTTCTAGGAGAGTGAAAATCATTGGCTTTTTTTGAGGCCTAATTAGCCTCCTTGAATCGCAATTGATACCTTCCTTAAATCCTAATTTTTTTTTCAATAGTTTCCGTTCGTGTCTCAATACTGCAGCCAGATCTAAATCCCACGTTAATACGTGGGTGCATTTGCGATGTGTGTTGCAAGAGAACATCCTTTCATAAACTCTTTACATGAATCGAAACGCTGGCCTTGTAATATACCTAAACTGATCTGCCGGCGCCCAAAACAACGACCTTGAGCGACCAGGCTTCTTTAGCTTCATGGAAGCGGCCCAACCCTGTCGATAATTGCTGAAGAAAGTGTCTAACGTACCAGTCTGCACGCCCAACCTGGCTATAGCCCAATGTTCCATAAAGGCCTGCAATAACTTCGCCGCCCTTGATATACATTTTCAATATTTCGCCCAGATATCGATAAGACGATGATATGCATGTTCCACCAGAAAATTTTCTTTTAGTGCATTGTATCCATTTGAACCCATAGTTTCGCCTAGATCCCTATTGTGGAAATTCTTTTTAATTTCGCTAGCCAAAGACTTAAAGTCTCCTGGTCGGCAATTTGCCCCGCATCTAAATTCTTCCAGCGTCAGAGCCAACTCAGACCCTTCGGGAGCTGC
>Ga0233438_10004863_pt1 | contig 11572 bp, 11 predicted proteins | sample SI_123_September_FD_182720 | JGI IMG/M metagenome (GOLD analysis project Ga0233438, IMG submission 182720) | Seawater microbial communities from Saanich Inlet, British Columbia, Canada - SI_123_September2016_10_MG | ecosystem: Environmental > Aquatic > Marine > Inlet | place: Canada: British...
TAATCGGGCATTATTGCCGTATAAGATTCACAAGTTGATGCGAGAAACCTACTGAGCATATCAGGCTCATCGGTTGATTCATCCGTAAGAAGTTCTTGGAACGTTCATGCACCCTCCTGCAGTTGCCGTTTCCCGACTCCTCATAGGGGCTGGCACGGGGTTACTCCTCGGCGTTGGTTTTGCAATGCAAGATCAGCGTTCATCATTGTCTTCAATCAACGCAATACATGGTTTTGCAATTGTTGGTTTGATTTGTTTGGTCCTTGGTTGGCAACTTTCCAATGGAAAAGGCCCTCTTGCTTCGCAATTTTCCAATGAAAGCGATGAGGTAATGGCGGCTCGTGTTAGGGATGATATCGAAGATGTGCAACGGTCAGAAGAGGTTACCAATGCGTGGGCTGAACTTGAAGCCAAGGTTTTGACCAGCGAATTGAATGAAGAAGAATAAAGAAGCCGAAAATCGGTGCATTCATGAGGGACCTCCTCATCAGCAAACTGAGGCAGCACTATGAGTGAAATCCCAGAAGACTTGTACTACACCAAAGAACACGAATGGTTGAAACTTGAAGGAAACACCGTCACCATTGGAATTACCGACCACGCTCAAGAAATGCTTACTGATATTGTCTACATTGAACTCCCTGCTGAAGGTGATGTCATGGGCGTCATGGGCGAATTCGCTGTGGTGGAATCAGTCAAATCTGCATCTCCGATTTTCGCACCTCTATCTGGAACCATAACAGCGGTCAATATGGACCTAGATGACACTCCTGAATTGATGAATACCTCTCCCTATGGCGAGGGTTGGATTGTCAAAATGACACTCGATAACCCAGAAGGCGTCTCAGAACTCATGGACGCTGCTGGTTACAAGGCTGAAATCGGCGAGTGACCCGTTTGAGTACATCTCCCATCTGGAGCCTCTATGTTGACGGCTCTTGTCTTGGGAATCAAAATGTTGACGCAGAAACACCTGCGGCTTGGGCCTTAGTGGCTGTCAAAGGCGACTCGGGATTAGGTCGGGGAACCGGTGAAATCGTTGAAGAAACCTCAGGCCGAGTAATCACTGACCCCGAAGGTGACGGTTTCATTGGGGCTGAAGTAGGCTCAAACAACACAGCAGAGTTGTGTGGGTTCGCAGCAGCTCTCCGTTGGCTTCTCGTAGAGGGGGGCGAAGAGTCCGCTGTGATTCGTGCTGATTCCCAATATGCAGGCAACCTTGCTAGTGGAGCATGGAAAGCAAAGGCCAACAAAGAATTGGTTCGCCAAGTGCAATTGCTTTGGAGAGAAGTTGCAGGTTTGCGGCCGCTAACATGGTCGCATGTGAAAGCACACCGAGGTCACCGTTGGAACGAACGTGCTGACCATCTCGCTCTGCGCAGAGCACAGGGCGATCAACCCGAGCCACTCACCTTTTGGAAGCCTGGGCAGCGTTAATCGTTCAAACGCTCTTGAAGCCAGTTGAGCAGAGCTTCCGAATATTCCGGCCGGCGTAGTGCGTGGTCAACTTGGGCCTTAAGCCACGAAAGTGGTGAGCCTGAATCATACCATTGCATTTTATCCAGAAGAACGCCATGGAGGGTTCCTTCATTCATCCAATGCTCTTGTAAGGCAATGGTTTGTAAATCCCCACACCGTTCATACGAATACTCTTCCAACAGGGCTTGGGTTGTGCCTGGAAATACGTATCGGCCGCACAATGCCATACGACTTGGTGCTGTAGCTAGAGGCGGTTTCTCAACCATTCCAGTGATGGTGTTCTCAGTCATGGAAACAATCCCATAGAGACTCACTTGGTCTTCTGGAACTTCCATCAATCCAACGGTGGCTTGACCGTGCTGATTGAATTGTTCAACCAACTGCTGGGAAGCAGTAGAGGGGGCGAACGCCGTTGTTGGGCTGTGGATGTCCATGAGAACATTATCCCCAAGCAAAACCAGCATGGGCCCTTCAATAGCATGAAGAGCACACTGTAGTGCATTTCCAATGCCCTTGGCTTCATGCTGAATGTGAGTGAACACCTCAATGTCTTTCGTGATGTTGAAGAGAGTTTCATCAAGTTCGGGCCTCATTGATGCTAGGTCAGAACGATCGGCAAGAAAATCTCCGAGGTTTTTCCGAGGAGAGAGGATGATGTGAAGACGAGTTGCTCCAGCATTCTTGGCTTCCATAACCAAATGTGTGAGCAATGGGACATCAATAAGTGGGAGCGTTTCCTTGGGTTGAATTGCACTTACTGGGAACATCCGAGTGCCTAATCCCCCAGCTACAATCACGGCGTCACGAACTTGCTGCATAGTACTGCGACAAAGGCACAGGCTTTCAAGCGTGGCCCACCACGCAGGAAGCATGGAGGCAAAAACCGTCTCGATTTCCCTCACGGTGGCAGGAGCGGTACTTGTGGTACAGACCTTCTTCGATGTTGCACCTCTAGGGCCGTGGGATTCCGCATCATTTAGCCGCGGTGTTCTCGGATTAGCGGGTCTTTCCTGTTTGTATCTTGCTTGGTATGAGCGCACATTTGGCCGATTTGGGATTGCGCCGACTGTTAACAGATGGAAAAATCCCGAAGACACATGGTTGTCAGTCGTTGTTTTCGGCCTGGCTTGTCTGGTCATGACTCGCTTGCTCTCGTTATTTGATGCGGATGGTGTTGCTCCAGAGCCAGCTGGATTGATTCTTGCCCTAATAGGGTCACTTGCGCTGTTTAACGGATGTTATGTTTGGTCAATTACCAAAGGACCTCTTGCTCTTGATGAAGAAGAGTAATCAGTCAAGGAAGCCAAGTTCTTGGTCAAGGAAATCAAGTGCATCCTCTAATTCGGGGAGCTCTCCAGGTTCTTCCAATGTTGACTGGGGAAGAGGCTTCTGTATTGTGGTTGGATGTGAGCCGCCTTCGGACAACCATGTCTTCCATGATTCGCAACGCTCTGAGCGACGGAGAGTGAGGATTTCCCAAAGCGGTTCAAGGTCGGCGTTTTGCTCGTGAAGTCCTGTTATTCGCTGCGCAAATTGTTCGGAGTCAACCTCTTCCATACGGATGAGTAGTTCTCGTAGTCGGGTTCGGACGACTTCGTCACCGTCACACCAGAGTTGGTGAAGAAGTCCCCGGGCATCGGTCGAGTCATACTCGATGTACTCCCGAAGGTTTGGAACGAGATTCCTTCGAACAACAGCCAATGGGTGGTGTGCAAGTGATGCTAAACGGTCTGCCCATTGTGCCTTGTCAAGATACTTCAAATCTCCAACAGTTGCACTTGCTGCGGCCAATACACTCTCGTCTTCGGAGTCGAGCATGTCATTGAGAAAGGGGATGGCGTCTTCACCAAGTCGGCGGAATAATCGGGTTAACACGTCGGCTAAACCGCGCTGAACCAATGGCTCATCTCTAGCATGAAGTCGTTGGGTGAGTTCAAGTCCAAAGTCGCGGTCGGCTTCAACGGATTTTGCAAGACAAAGCGTTACTTGGGCTGCGATTTCAGGGTCTTCATCTGCTGCCCGCCTCAGTAGAATTTCTTTGAGGCCTAACGGTTCAATCAGGGGTTTTCGTTCCATCAGCAGCCGAATCCATTGCATCAAAAGCAGGCGGCGTGGGGAATCGCTGTTTTCCAGACGTTCAAGAAGCCAAACTGCCGCCTCAACACCTTGTGTGTGAGCCACGACGACCGTCGACATTCGCGGGACAACTGCGGTAGGATTCCAATCCATGTGCTGCGGTCCAGCGTCGGGCTGGGTATGCCATGTCCCTGGGCGCTCGGCGAGTGCGATGGATTCTACGAGGTGGTACCCTTGGTGAACAGGTTGGCCGTGAGGTACCGTTGAAAGCCCGTTGAGCAAAGCGATACTAAGCCACCAGCGATCCGTATTAGGTGCATGCGGGTCAAACGCTTGAGCCAGCCAGTCGGTAGCGATGCAAAACAAAAGACGGTTTGATACTTCGCTCATACGACGTTTTAGCCACCGCTCGTGAATCTCGAAAGGATCATCACTGAGGTTCATTCTGTGAGGTACGATCAGGTCGACTACGGAATTAAGATGACGGTCAAACATGCCACGGTCAACGTTGAGGATTCCAAGACCTTGTTCAAACAACACGTGAGGTGATGTTGGAGCAATAGCCGGGAAGTCTGGGTCGCTCATTGGCGGAGAAGGAAGAGGCCAAGCGATGGTGCCCCGTTCCAGTGCTTCAACCAAACCGGTTGCTACAAGTTCAAACGCTTCGTTTGAAATGTTCTTCCGAATCTTGCTCACGCACAGCCCCTCCTAACACGGTTCCAAAGGATGCAATCCTCAAATGTCAAGCTCAATGTTGAGATTTTGAATGAGTTCTTTGTATCGGTTACGGATGGTGACCTCTGTAACTCCAGCAACTTCAGCAACTTCACGTTGAGTTCTGCGCTTTCCACACAAAACTGATGCGATGTAAATAATGGATGCTGCAATTCCTGTCGGTCCTCGACCACTGGTCAATTCCTTCTCTTGAGCGGCCTTGATGAGTTCGTATGCTTTGGCTTCAACTTCTGCATCCAAACCAAGTCCTGAACAGAATCGGGAAATGTAATCTTCAGGTCCTGTTGGCATGATTTTCATCTTGAGTTCTCGGACCATGAATCGGTATGTTCGGCCAATTTCTTTTCGGCCAGTACGAGATGCCTGTCCAATCTCATCGAGTGTTCGTGGGACTCCACATTGTCGGCAAGCTGCGTAAAGCGATGCTGCTGCAACCCCTTCAATAGAACGGCCTCGAATCAAACGCTTGTCAACTGCTTTCTTGTAGTTAACAGCCGCAGCCTCACGAACGGATTTCGGAAGTTCAAGACGGCTTGCCATTCGGTCCAATTCTGCAAGAGCCATAGCCAAGTTGCGCTCTGTAGCGTTGCTGACTCTGCTTCGCTTCTGCCACTTTCGCATACGGTAGAATTGAGAACGGTATCGGGAATTGATGGTCTTTCCAGAGTAATCCTTGTTCTGCCAATCGATGTCCGTTGAGAGACCTTTGTCGTGGAGCATAACGGTCATTGGTGCACCAGTACGGGCACGCTGGTCGCCTTGCTCGGGTGAAAAGACACGCCATTCTGCACCTTGGTCGATGACGTTGTCTTCCAACACCAATCCACAGTCGGCGCAAACAACTTCGCCACGTGTTTCGTCTCTCGATAGTGAACGACTTCCGCAGTCGCTGCACTTGACAATATCTTCTACTTGCTGATCATCCATATGTTTCACTCCAACCCACTAATCTAGTGAATATATATAAGGCCTTTTGGGTTTCGTATTTAAATTTTTTGGAATAGAATCTCTTCCCTCGTTTGGGCTTGTCGAGTTATTAGAACCGAAAGTTCTGATTATTAACGATTCAATAACGGTTATTATCTACACCACTGTGGGAAAAACATGAACCGACGCACTTCTCAGAATCAGAGGAAAGTTCGACTGCCAAATATACTTCGCCGTCAACCTAAGAAAGCCGTCACAGAAGAAGTTACCCAAGAGGTCGCCGCTAAAGCTGATGACCCTTCTTGCCAAACACGTGGCTGCGGCTGTGGAAATTGAGGACGAACTCAAGATTCATTCGCTCAATGTGAGCACTCAGAGGACCCATTGCTACCCAATGGAAGAATTCGCATTTGAGTCATACGTCCTCTGATAATCCTCTGTTCCTGTCTGAAAGGCACTGAATTAGGCGTCGGTTGGCGTTAGATGCCAATCAAAGCCCGAGGAGGAGCAGAAGCAACATCAATACTGCGATAATGGCGTTAGCAGCGACCCACTGCAAGCCCTTCGTATTCTCATATGATTTCGAAGGGTTATCGGATACAACCTCTGAGCATACAATCAGATTGTTCTAGCCATCGACCAATCTGTTGCTACAGCGTACCACACAATTCCTAAAACCAAAAAAGCAGGAGCAGCAGCCAGCCCTACCAGAGATCCCTTCCACATTGCTTTGTTTTTGCTACGAATACCATAAATCAAAATCGATATCCAAGATAAAAATGACACTATGTGCAATAACCCAATAGCATGACCTGAATCAAAAATCCCCAAAAAATTAAATCGAATTTTATATTCATGAATTAATATCGCTGAGCCCCATGCAAGGATAATGAAAAGATTGGGGGACCCAAACCCAATCCAGAAACTTTTCGAATTGTAAATATCTGTTGATGTGTCATCACCTGACACCCCACCCCAGGTAAAATCTTCATCACAATGCGGACAACTAAATTCACCAATAGCATCGTTATCTAATCCGATTTCCTCATCACAATGTGGACAAAGGATTTCGACCATGATAGTTCCAAAAACTGCTACGGAATAAGGGTTGAGCAGTTTCCAATGCAAAGGGGCCTCCTTCGTATAACCATCAATGATAACGGTACCCTCGATACACCCTACAGAGGGAATAGAGTGGGGAGAATGTGCCTAAATTCCTATCACTGACGTCAGCCTTGACATTGATGATGTTCAAAGTCGGGGATACAATCACAATCGATTGAAACTTCCATCGCCCATCATTTGCCATCGCACTCCATCTGCTTGAATGTAGACAGTTTGTCCGGTTGACTGATCATAAGAGCCACCTGGTGGCAAACCAGTGTAATCAGCAACGGTTGTTGGCTGAGCAGGCGGGGGAGGTGCTGTGGCAACAGGCGGTGGTGGTGCGGTAGCCACAGGTGCCTGTGCAGGAACTGCTGCAGGCTGTACTGGAGCAATTTGGGAGGTAACTTGCGCTGGCTGGTTCTGCTGCACGTGTTGAAGTGGTTGTGCTGGCTGAACTGGTTGTTGCACTGTTGCATAATCTGGCATGGGCGCCACGCCTGTTTGAGCGGGTATTGATTGTGCAGGTACCTCATCCCATTGTGTTTGGTTGAAATGTTTACCTTCACCATCACGACGGCGCATAAGCACAACCGCAATACCAGCAGCGATACCAAGAATTCCAATGGTCGAGCCAACAATCAGACCTGTGTTTGATGATTGAGACTCGCTGTCATCGCCGTTGTCATCTTCATCCTTTGTCTGGTCTTCTTGCTCGACTTCCTCACCATTCGCAATCGCTTGAGCCGCTTCTTCTGTCCCATCGTGCTGGCTGGTGTTGCCGGATACAACGGCGGTAGCATCTGCTGCAACTGCGGTTCCGTCAAGTGTTGAAGATTCGGTGACAAAGGCAACAGATGCCATGTGAGCTATACCACCATCAAGGGCGACCACATTGAGGTTCACCGTGTACTCGTTCCGGTCGGTGGTGTCGCTTACGGTGAAGGTCACCGTAAACGGCAAATCACCGTTGGAGGTCATGGTACCAAATTCAATCACAGCAGAATCAAGAAGGTCTTGATTGTAAGGTTCAATGAAAATGTCTAAGGCTCCACCAAGCGCTAGGTCGAGTCCGTTGTGTGCGTTGATCACGCCACTGATGGACATAGCCCCGTTGGTGATGATTTGTTCGCGCTCTTCAATTTCCAATGAGAATTCAGGCAATGATGTCAGTGTAAAGGTGAGTTCATCTGAATGAACGGTGCTTCCTGCTGTTCCGGTTACGATCACGGTGTAATCGCCAGCCGTAAGATTCGCAGGCACGGTAAGGGTCAATATTGACATGAAGGGGGCAGAACCTCGTGCAAAGTCAAGTTGAGCGGTGACGCCATCCGGCACCGTAACGCTCACACTCACATCCGCGCCAAAGCCGTTCACTGGTTCAATGAAAATAGGCGTGGGAACGACCCACTCAACGCCTTGAGGCAGGACAATCCATGGGTCAAAAGTAAGGATTTCGAAGTCAGGGTCGTTGTCAACAGTGAATGGAATCGTGATTGAACGTTCTGAGCCTCCATTCGATGATCCCGTCACTGTTAACAGGTATTCTCCGCTGCTGAGGTTCATTGTATCAACGACTACAGTGCCAGCATCATCTATGGTCAATTGGTATGCATCAAACATGATAGGTGCATTCTCTGCGTTGAGGCTTGCACTCATGTTGACCGTTGCATCAAATTCGTTGAAGCCAACGACATTGACCCAAGCTGCAAACGGCAGGCCCATCTTTGCGATGGAGTCTGGTACGCTTGGTAGAAGCGTGAAGTCGGGGGTAGCCCAGTCATTGTTGCCTTCTCTTCCAGCAAACACTTGGATCCCGTTGGCTGTGACCAAATCACTGCCCACGGTGAAATCCTTGGTAGACAGATGGCGGTAGTTCAGAGGCAGTGCGTCGGAAGCCGGAACATCGATCGAAAACATCTCACAGCCCCCCATCTCAGTAGACATTGAAATCGAACCATCGCCTACTGCAGAATCACTCCATACAGTTCCTTCTTCGATTGGGAAGTGGAAGTGATCCATGCCCTGAGCATAGACGAGGTCAGAACGGAACACCGTAGTGGTGCTCATGTCGTTCATATCAGGGATGCAGCCGAAACCAAGGTCAGTTCCTCCAGAGCCACCGTTTCCAGACCCGCCGTTGCCTCCGTTTCCTGAGCCACCGCCTCCTCCGTTATTGCCTCCACCATTTTGAGCATCAGAACATCCCATCATATCGACGGTCGCTCCTGCCATTGTATTTGGGCACATGTCATCATCATCGCTGACGCCATCATTGTCCGCATCGCCTCCGTCGGAGCCACCGTTTCCGTCACCGCCGTCACCACTGCCATTTCCGCCTCCATTTTGGGCATCTGAACATCCGTTCAGGTCAACCGAGGCTCCTGCTTCAGTGTTGGGACAGTCGTCGTCCGTGTCGGGAACTCCGTCGTTATCGCCGTCGTTACCGCCGCTGCCTCCACCGTTGTTTTGAGCTTCTGAACAACCCCACGCATCAACTTCTGCACCTGATGCAGTACCAGGGCAGTCATCCCAGTCATCTGCGACGTCATCACAGTCCTCGTCAGGGTCATTAAAATCGGAAGTTGTGCAACTTCGTCCAGAGGTTTCATCGCTGCTCATGGAACCAAAGCCACCAGATGTTTCCATTTTCGAGGTGAATGTGATGTTTTCATGAACAAGTGCAAGGTCTGAGGTGGCGAAACATGCAACTCCCGTTTCTTCATCAGTGGTTGTTGTCGTCATGCCGGCAAAACTCATCGAGAAGGTCATCTTTCCTTCCATAGAGACTCTGTAGCATTCGTTTCCAGAAACTGTTTCTGTCCCTGTTACCGTCATTTGGTGATATTCGCTGTATTCAGCACCCATCATGCTTGGCATGGTGACTGTGAAATTCCAGAAGTCACCCGTAGTCCATGTAGGGGCAGACGATGCTGTAGACGATGCCGATTCTGCAAACTGGTAGGAAGAGAGCGATTCAGTGTACAGAAGGTTGCCTTTAGCATCAAACATTTCAGTCGCTGCGTTCCAGCCAACTTGAGGTGCGTACCAGTTTACGAGATATCCTGCATCAATCTCAAGAACATAGGCACCGCCACCAGCTTCCGTCATGGTTGCGTTCACTGAGACAATGTAGAGTCCACCGTAATCGGTTTCCTCTTCCCCAAGGAACAGCGAGTCCCTCGTTTTTCCAGGGTTGCTTGCGCCGAGGTGAGTGCCTTCTTCGTCCCAAACGGACATTGAAACGCCATCGCCTGCGGCGTGTGAAAGGGTCAACAGGAGGGTTTGACCAGGCTCCAGCCAGACGCCAAAGTAATCCAATTCATCATTCCACATATCGACTGCTCCTCGTACGACGTCACCAGGATAGACTTCTTGACCAGTGGTGTTGAGATCATTTGGTTCAATTTCTTGAATGACATCAACATAGCCGGCATCGGCAAAGTAGGGGTTTTCCACATCATCCAACGACGGTTGAGTCAGCATTGGGTGCATCAGTGCAAGAAGAAGTATCATAGCAACAGCAAATCGCATGATGAATCCTTAGAATGAGTCGCATATAATTATTAAGTTACATTTCCGTAACTATTCTATTGACAGAACATTCTCGTATTCCAAATAAATCACACTGCGCCTCAAGAGTTGATACAGATAACCCACATATCATTTCCATGAAATCACGAGGGTTCTTTCAAACCCCTCAAGATATTTTGGAGATGCACAATGGGTGTTCAGTCCCCCAGTACACTGTCCACTGTCGAGGATGAGTCAGGAATGCACGGCTCGTAATCGGACGTAATGAACTCCAGAGGCGCCCCCATGCCCGTATTCTGAGGGACTAAATGTGAACGATTCATCCACAGTGGCTGGCATTCCATCCTTATCAGCAAACGGACCGCTATGGGCAAACGATGTCCCATTCCATGAAGCTGCATAGAATCTGTCGTCCGCACTTAGGTCTTCGATTGTTCCGTATTCCAGGTCAATTGCAGCATCCGGCCAAGCATCGAATCTGAATACTACGATATCGATTTCAATGGAAGTTGCATTCAATAAAGAAGGATTCAGTGTTACATTATCATCGTAGTGCCTCACCACCAAGAGGTCGTTGCGAATAAGGTCGGTTGTACCAACTTCATGCCCGTGCCATTGATCGTTAACCTTGACATAGGGTTCAATCAAAAGATCGCTCGGCTGGTACTCACCTGCAGTATCGTCAAACTCCCAAAGGACCATCCATCCTGTCGCCTCACTTAATCCGATAACAGGAACCAACCATGGTGCTTCAATGCACAACGTGACATCTCGGGCACAGGGTTCTGGACTTCCACGATTTCTTGTGATAATGTGGCTTACTTCACGGTCACTCATCCAAGAACGAAGAGCGTCCAATGCATGAGGTGGTTCCTTCGAGTCTTCTTTGCTAAGCCATTTTATTTGGAGGTCTTTTGACGATGCAACAAGCGTTGCATCCTCTGGTACTTCATCCGCGATTGAGCGTAGCATGTCCACCCATTCATACGTCCTAGAGTGATAATCATCGGTCTCGATAAGATGATTGGCAAATGGTGCAACCATTGTCAACACGACTACCAGCACACATAATGCCGGGCGGGCTGCTGAATCAAAACGAGTTTTCTTGGCCTCTATCACCGTTGGTTTATCTCCATTTATTTCCGACGCGCCAATACTAAATTCGGGTTGTGGGTTGATCAATTGGCTCGTCCAAGTTATGAACGGGTCAAACGAACGGGCTGCAAGTGCACAAAACAACGGAATCACCAAAATCATGTATCGCGCCTCTCCGTATCCGAGAAGCAAACTGTAGATCATAATGTGCGGGATGGTAATCGCTGAAACTACAGCAAGTTGGCTCCATTTTTTATCCCGAATGAGCAGGATAACACCCAATAGAGCAAGGAACCAAATTCCCTCTGAAAGGAGTTCTAATCTAAAATCTAAATATCCGAAAACAGAAAAGTTCTCTGCCGACCATCCAACGCCTTCAACCGGGTCCAGTGCACGGTCAACGGGCGCATTGATTTGTGGCCGTAACGATGCCAATAGGTCACCTGTTTCCATCCAATCATTGAGCATGAAGGGAAGTACGGCAAATGACCAAGCAAGAATGAACCACATCATTGGCTTTATTTTTCTAGCCATTAATCCTGTAAATCCAAGAACGCCCAGCAGATACGTGAATGAATATCTCGCCAACGCCACTCCCCCTGATGAAAAGCCAACGAAGAGC
>Ga0233438_10004872_pt1 | contig 11550 bp, 10 predicted proteins | sample SI_123_September_FD_182720 | JGI IMG/M metagenome (GOLD analysis project Ga0233438, IMG submission 182720) | Seawater microbial communities from Saanich Inlet, British Columbia, Canada - SI_123_September2016_10_MG | ecosystem: Environmental > Aquatic > Marine > Inlet | place: Canada: British...
TTCACCTTTTTTGCCCCAAATCTACCATGAACTTAACCTACTTATGTTATGGTGACCCAAATATATATGTTTAATGGGTAGTAAAAATTTATTTTAGATAAACTGCATATTTATTAGATAAACTGCACTTTACACTAGTATGCTCTCTCATTATTTTCTTCAAAAAAGTTTATGAACGCCCTATTTACAACTCGGTTACCCCCAGGGGTTGGATAATTTCCTGTGAAATACCAATCTCCTAAGTTTTTTGGGCAGGCTTTATGTAAATTTTCTATCGATTGAAAGATGATTTTAACCTCGGCATTAACCCCGTCATCACTCAATAACTCTGCAATTTTGTCCGACACTTGTTGAGGTGTAAATGGCGCATAAATTTCTTTTACAAAATTTTGAACCTTTGAGTCCTCTATGTTTTCTTGGGCTTTACAGCGCGTGTAAATCTCTTCGACAATCGCATACATACCAGCATCTTTTAACAGAGAAAGTGCCGCTCTAAATGCAACCAACCCTTCGAGGTTTGCCATGTCAATTCCATAACAATCTGGATAGCGGATTTGAGGTGCTGAAGACACCACCACAATTCGTTTTGGCGTCAAACGATCCAACATCTTTAGAATACTTTTCTTTAGAGTTGTGCCTCGAACAATGCTATCGTCAATAATAACAAGGTTATCTTCTGGCTTAATAACGCCATAAGTAACATCGTACACATGTGCTACCAAATCATCACGACTACTATCTTCTGTGATAAAGGTTCTTAACTTAACATCTTTAATTGCTATTTTTTCGACACGTGTATGTTCCGAAAGTATTTGTGTTACTTTTTCCGCAGAAAGAGTGCGTGTTCCTTTTAAAATTTGTTCGGTTTTCTTTTTATTCAAATACTCTTCAACATTTTCAATCATCCCAAAAAACGATGTTTCTGCCGTATTAGGAATGTATGAAAACACGGTGTTTTTGATATCATAATCAACATGCTTCAAAACTTCGGGAACAATCAGTTTTCCAAGTAATTTTCGTTCTTGATAAATTTCGGCATCACTTCCTCTGGAAAAATAAATACGTTCAAACGAACAGGCCTTGCGTTCTAAGGGTTCTAAAATTTGGTTTATTGTTGTTTCTCCTGATTTTTTTGTAATGATAGCACTTCCAGGAGCTAACTCGTGAACTTCCTCATAGTTTACATTAAAAACAGTTTGAATCACTGGACGCTCGGAAGCGACAACAACAACTTCATCATCCATGTAATAATAGGCTGGTCGAATCCCAGATGGATCTCTTAAAACAAAAGAATCTCCATGTCCTAAAAGCCCCGCCATAGCATAACCACCGTCCCAACTTTTAGCCGCTTTGGTTAATATTTTTTTAAGGTTTAAACGCTCCGCAATCAAAGGAGAACATTCCATTTTATTGTAGCCTTCCTTTTTTAGCTTTTTGTAAAGTTTTGAAACCGAATCATCCAGAAAATGCCCAATTTTCTCCATAATGGTAATGGTATCCGTATACTCTTTAGGGTGCTGTCCAATCTTAACAAGATTTTTAAATAAGCTTTTTACATTAGTCATGTTAAAGTTTCCTGCTAAAATCACATTTCGATGCATCCAATTGTTCTGTCTCAAAAAGGGGTGTACGCTTTCAACACTGTTTTTGCCAAATGTGCCATAACGTACATGGCCTAACATGACCTCTCCTAAATACGGTAGTGCTTTTTTTTGTGCCTCCGCATCATTGATCAATTCTGGCTGCTCTGCCAATACATCATTAATTCGATTATTAATCTGAGCAAAAATATCTTGAATGGGCTGTTGTGCCACTGAACGGACACGACTTATATAGCGCTCTCCTGGTTGCATGTCTAATTTAATACTTGCAAAACCTGCTCCGTCTTGTCCGCGATTGTGTTGCTTTTCCATTATGAGATACATCTTATTGATCCCATAAAAAGCCGTTCCATACTTCTTTTTATAGAACTCTAATGGTTTTAAAAGTCTAATGTGTGCAATTCCACATTCGTGTTTTATAGCATCGCTCATTTTAGTTTCCTAATTATATAATTAAATAAAAAACGCCCCAAATTGGCGCGTTTAATTATGATGTTAACTCTATTTCAAATCTTGTCAGATCTTTAAAAGCTTTGAGGCGTGTGTGCACTTCTTCAGGGTGTAAAGACTCTAAACGTTCAGTGCCAAATTTCTCAACACAAAACGATGCTAGGGTGGATCCATAAATAACCGCTTTTTTCATATTCTCAAAGGATATGTTTTCTGTGTGGGCTAAAAACCCTGCAAATCCTCCTGCAAAAGTATCGCCTGCTCCCGTAGGGTCAAAAACAGATTCTAAAGGGAGAGCCGGTGCAAAAAATACATTGGTTCCATTGAATAGTAATGCGCCATGTTCTCCTTTTTTGATGACCACATACTCGGGACCCATCTCATGTATTTTTTTTGCCGCAGTTACCAAAGAGTATTCTCCTGTTAGCTGACGGGCTTCTTCGTCGTTAATAGTAATCACATTGACACGCTTTATAACCTCTAAAAGGTCCTCTAGTGTGTTGTCCATCCAAAAGTTCATCGTGTCCAAAATAACCAGTGTAGAAGCATCTGTCATTTGATCTAAAACACTTGATTGCACAATGGGGTGTAAATTTCCTAAAACTAAAATTTTTGCGTCTTTATAAGCATCAGGAACTATCGGCTGAAAGTTTTCTAATACATTAAGTTCGGTTGCCAATGTATCACGTGTATTCATATCGTTGTGATAGCGTCCACTCCAGAAAAAAGTTTTGCCTTCTTTTTCAATTTTAATACTTGAAATATCGATATTTCTCTCAAGAAAAAGATCTAAATAATCCTGAGGAAAATCCCCGCCCACTACGGAAACGATCGCGGTATCAACATTAAATTGCGAGGCAGAGAGTCCTATGTAGGAAGCCGATCCGCCAAGAATTTTGTCAGTCTTTCCAAAAGGCGTTTCAACAGCATCAAATGCAACGGTTCCAACAATTACCAATTTACTCATAGAATATTTTAAAATTTAAAGAGCAAAGTTACGTATTTTTTAGTCCTTATAAAATAATAAACTACGCTCTAATGACTTAATTTATTTACGTCCAAAATCGGCAGGAATTTCGCCCCAAGCCTTGGTTTCCCATTTGACAATAATGGTTGTGTAAGTGTTATTTGATAGCCACAAAACAGCTCGATCCACAAGAGTAAATAAAGCCGCATTGGCTGCAGTACGTTGCAGTTTGGTGTTGCATTGTTTTTTTTTAACCCAACTCATGGCGGTTTTTGAATCTGTATAAAGAATTCGATCGCTGTTATTTTGTTTCAAAAATGCCAAACCGTGTACAAGGGCTAAAAACTCCCCCACATTATTTGTTCCTTGCTGATATGGGCCTTTGCGAAATAATTCTTTTTTGGACTGAGTATCGACCCCCCTGTATTCCATTATGCCTGGATTTCCACTAGAAGCAGCATCTACCGCAATAGAGTTGTAATTTGGCTGACCGATGAGTTTTAATCGGGTTTCGGACAAAGCACTCGAAAACTTTTTGTTATTTCCTATGTAATCTTTATAATTTCCTTTCAGTGCGGTTTTTGCTAATTCAAACGTTGGGAATGATTTGTATTGTGCTCCTTCAAAATTTGCAATTTGTGATTTACAATCATCCCAAGTTTCAAAAACTCCTGTGCGGTGTCCTTTCCAAACCGTGTAATATTTTTTTTTTGGTTTAGCCATCTGCAAAAAGTATCTGTTGAACGACTTCTGGGAAGTATCTCATTTCTAATTTATGAATTTTGGCAGCAACATCGCTTGGAGTGTCTTTGGGGTGAATTGTACATTTTGCTTGAAAAATAATCGCCCCGTCGTCGTAATGCTCATTCACATAATGAATTGTAATGCCAGATTCGATCTCCTTGTTTTTGACCACCGCTTCGTGCACATGCATGCCATACATGCCTTTTCCACCATATTTTGGCAACAAAGCGGGGTGCACATTCACCACTTTATTTTTATAGTTTTCTATTAAGTGTTCTGGAAATTTCCATAAAAACCCAGCTAATACAATTAAGTCAAGAGTACCTAAATTTTCAATAGCCCAATTGGAGTCGTTTAGTTGTTGTTTATTAAACACCAGATTTTGAACCCCCAACTTCTTGGCACGCTCTAAGACTAACGCCTTTGGATTGTTTGAAAGAACCAAAACCACTTCAGCTTTCTTGTTTTTTTGAAAATATGTAATGATATTTTCGGCATTCGATCCAGATCCTGAAGCAAAAATTGCAATTCGTTTCATTAAAAAATTTTTTTTGGTGGGGAATGTTCAACAAAAAAAAGAATAATAATCCACATTGAGAAGTAAAACCCTTACACATCGTCGATTTTAACACAAATAAGTTCACATTTTTAAACTAATTATGTTTTTTAATATAAAGTTTTTTACTTTTGCATCCTAATTTAAACTTAAAATTAAAGATTATGTCAGACATTGCATCAAGAGTAAAAGCGATTATCGTAGACAAATTGGGCGTTGATGAAAACGAAGTAGTAACAGAAGCTAGCTTCACAAACGACCTAGGCGCAGATTCGTTAGATACTGTAGAGCTAATAATGGAATTTGAAAAAGAATTCGACATTCAAATCCCAGATGATCAAGCAGAAAACATTGCTACTGTAGGTCAGGCTGTTTCATATATTGAAACTGCAAAATAATACTTTTTAATTTTTTATGAAACTAAAGCGCGTTGTAGTAACAGGCTTAGGAGCTTTGACTCCCATAGGCAATAACAAAGATGCTTATTGGGCTGCCCTAATAAGTGGTAAAAGTGGTTGTGCACCTGTGACTTATTTTGATACCGAACATTTCAAAACAAAATTTGCTTGTGAATTAAAAAATTTCGATGTAACGGACTTCTTAGATCGTAAAGAAGCCCGAAAAATGGATCGGTTTGCGCAATATGCTATGATAGCTTCTGACGAAGCTATCATAGATGCCAAACTAGATTTAGATGACTTAAACAAATTTAGAGTCGGTGTTATTTGGGGTGCTGGAATTGGCGGAATTGAAACCTTCCAAAACGAGGTAATGAACTTTGCCAACGGAAATGGAACCCCTAGATTTAATCCCTTTTTTATTCCTAAAATGATAGCAGATATTGCGCCTGGTAATATTTCTATCAAACATGGATTTATGGGGCCAAACTATACAACCGTATCTGCTTGTGCGTCCTCAGCCAATGCTATTTTTGACGCTTTAAACTTAATTCGTCTTGGACATTGTGATGTCATTGTCACTGGCGGAAGTGAAGCAACTATAAATGAATCGGGAATGGGCGGGTTTAATGCAATGCATGCGTTGTCTACAAGAAATGAAAGCCCAGAAACTGCCTCGAGACCCTTTGATGGCACCAGAGATGGTTTTGTATTGGGCGAAGGAGCGGGAGCTCTTGTTTTAGAGGATTATGATCACGCCAAATCAAGAGGTGCAAAAATCTATGCAGAGCTTATTGGTGGCGGACTTTCATCAGACGCCTACCATATGACAGCTCCACATCCTGACGGAGTTGGCGTTATTGCAGTGATGAAAAACTGTTTGGAAAATGCAGGAATCAAACCAGAAGATGTCGATGCTATTAACACTCATGGAACTTCTACACCACTGGGAGATGTTGCTGAATTAAAAGCAATCTCAGAAGTGTTTGGATCACATGCCAAAAACATAAATATAAATTCAACGAAATCCATGACTGGCCACTTACTTGGTGCCGCTGGAGCCATTGAAGCTATTTCCGCTATTTTATCGATAGAGCATGGCATCGTTCCTCCAACAATCAACCACGTTACTCCAGATGAAAACATTGACCCAGAATTAAACCTTACCCTAAATAAGGCTCAAAAGCGAGATGTTAAAATCGTGATGAGTAATACGTTTGGTTTTGGGGGTCATAATGCTTGTGTTGTATTTAAGAAATTAGATTAATCTCTATTGATTTCTTTTCGAAACATATTCAAACCAAATTCTCCTAAAAATACTTCATTAAAGGCTTCTATAAGTCAAATTATTGGTTACCCTCCTAAAAAACTATATTACTACACAAAAGCCTTTACACATGGCTCAACCAATCAAAAAGATTCTTTTGGGAACTCAATAAGCTATGAACGCTTAGAATTTGTTGGGGACGCTATATTAAGTGCTGTCATTGCCCATTATCTCTTTGAAAAGGTTCTTGATGGTAACGAAGGATATTTAACAAAAATGCGTTCAAAAATTGTTAGCAGAGAACATCTTAACGAAATAGGAAAAGAACTGGGGCTTTCATCTTTTTTGCGTACAAAAATTCCACTCAGTCAGTTCGGAGATAACATTCATGGTAATTTGTTGGAATCCTTAATTGGAGCTGTTTTTTTAGATAAAGGATACGCCGTTTGTGAGAAATTTATTTACAAAAGAGTCATTACACCTCATGTAGACATTGATCTTTTAGAAGGAAAAGTGATTAGCTACAAAAGTCTTATTATTGAATGGTGTCAAAAAGAAAAGAAACATTTTATTTTTGAAAACCAAAAAGATGCTGGGCAAGACATCCTTAAGCATTTTTCTGTAAAACTTCTTATTGACGGAAAAACTATTGCCAAAGCTCGCGCAACTTCAAAAAAGAAAGCAGAGGAACGCGTCTCAAAACGCGCTTATTTTGCCTTGCAAGGAAAGATTGATAAATCCTATTAATCAAAAAACCCTGAAAAACTATAACGTTTTCGTAATAATTTAACTCTAAGTAGCGTCAATACGAAGTCAATTATTGTGTGAATATCTTATATTTACAAAATGTTTATTAAGACACATGGCAGTACACAAACTTCTTGTTGATGATTTTGAAAATGCAAATTACTCGCTATTAGCTATCCATAGCGATATTGAAGACTATCGATTGGCATACTTTTTAAACCAAAATTTAGCAATACGGTTAGTGCGCACAAAAGAAGATTTAGATTTTACAAATTCGACTGCTTCTTTTTCTGTTTTTGAATGGAATGATAACGCTTTACAAACGTCATGGCATCTGATTAAAAACAATTGCCTTGTAGAAAATAGTGCCGCTATTTCAATGGGCTTATTTGCCGAAAGTAAAGATCGTACATGGACTGTGCAGTCCTTATTGTCAGATCATGCTGCAGTTGATTATTTTTTAAAAATTGACAATGGTGGTAGAATTATAAATGAAAAAGAAGTTTTAAATACGATTCAAAACATATCCAAAATATCCACTGCTTACCGTGTGGATGTTTTACAACTAAAATCAAAAGAACATTTAATATTTAATTAATGTCACACAAAAGAAAGAAAACAAAAATAGTCGCAACTCTAGGGCCAGCAATTAGTTCAAAGGAAATGCTCCTAAAAATGGTTGCTGCTGGTGTTAATGTATTTAGAATTAATTTTTCACATGCAGACTATGAGGATGTAAAAACCCGTATCAAAAACATTCGAGAGATCAATGAAGAACATGGTTACAATGCTTCTGTTTTAGCAGATTTACAAGGCCCTAAACTACGTGTAGGTGTCATGAAAGATGATGTGGTTGTAAGCCCAGGCGATGAAATTATATTTGCTACAGGCAAACGTTTTGAAGGCACTAAAGAACGCGTTTATATGACCTATGAACGTTTTCCTTTAGACACAAATCCAGGCGAACGTATTTTATTGGATGATGGGAAACTTCTTTTTGAAGTCATTTCAAGTAATCAAAAAGATGAGGTAAAGGCCAAAGTCATTCAAGGAGGTCCTTTGAAGTCCAAAAAAGGGGTGAACTTACCCAATACTGATATTTCACAACCAGCACTTACCGAAAAAGATAAAGAAGATGCGATATTTGCAATTTCTCAAGAAGTGGATTGGATGGCACTTTCGTTTGTAAGACACCCAGAGGATTTAATGGAATTACAAGATTTAATTGCCAAACACAGTGCTTATAAAATTCCAATTATCGCCAAAATAGAAAAACCAGAGGCGGTAGAAAATATTGATAAAATTGTTGCGTATTGCGATGGGTTAATGGTTGCCAGAGGCGATTTGGGGGTTGAAATTCCAGCGCATCAAGTCCCTTTAATTCAAAAACAATTGGTTCTAAAAGCCAAGAAAGCACGTATCCCTGTCATTATTGCGACCCAAATGATGGAATCAATGATTAGTAGCCTTACGCCTTCGCGCGCCGAGGTTAATGACGTCGCCAACTCCGTAATGGACGGTGCAGATGCCGTAATGCTTTCTGGTGAGACTTCTGTAGGACAATATCCTGTTCAAGTGATTGAAAAAATGTCAGATATTATAAAAGCTGTCGAAAGTTCAGAGTTGATTAATGTGCCTCAGAACCCACCACAGATTCGTACAAAGCGTTACATTACAAAGTCTATTTGCTATCATGCTGCAAATATGGCGAACGAAATTAACGCGCGTGCCATTTCAACCTTAACAAACAGTGGATATACCGCCTTTCAGATTTCAGCTTGGCGTCCTGATGCTCATATTCTTGTATTTTCATCGAACAAACGAATTATTCCTCAGTTGAATTTATTGTGGGGAGTTCGTGCCTTTCATTATGACAAATTTAAGTCTACAGACCAAACAATCAACGACGTGAATAAAATTGCTTTTGATAAGGGCTACGTTGAAAAAGGCGATATGGTCATTAGTTTGGCGGCTATGCCAATGAAAGAAAAAGGGATGGTTAATACATTAAGAGTGAGTGAAGTAAAGGACTACTCAAAAGAATAAATTGGCACTACATATAGAAACTATCTAAACTAAAAATTGAAATAGATCCGGTTTTTCGTTTAGATAGTCTCCATAAAAATTATATTCTTTCATTTTTGCAACCAAGGGCTCTAGATCGTGTTGAGATTTTAGCTCAATTCCCACCACCGCAACATCATTTTCTCTGTTCGCCTTTTTAGTGTATTCAAAGTGTGTGATGTCATCATTCGGTCCTAATATATCCACTACAAACTCTCGCAAAGCACCCGCCCGTTGCGGAAACGTCACTATAAAGTAATGTTTTAGGTTTGAGTAGAGTAATGCACGTTCTTTAATTTCGGCAGTTCGTGTAATATCATTATTTCCTCCGCTAATAATACACACCACATTTTTCCCTTTAATTTCGTCTTTATATTCCTCCAAAGCAGATACGCTTAATGCGCCAGCAGGTTCGGCTATAATGGCTTCCTTATTATATAAATCTAATATTGTTTGACACGCATTACCCTCATGAATCGTAATCATGTCATATAGGTTGTTCTTACAAATCGTAAAATTTTTATCTCCAACACGCTTGACTGCTGCGCCATCTACAAAATTATCGATCGTTTCCAGTTCTACAACTTCCCCTTTTTGAAACGCCATTTTCATGGAAGGAGCACCTTCTGGCTCCACACCAATGATTTTGGTAGTTGGAGATAACAGTTTAAAAACCGTGGACAGCCCCGAAGCAAGCCCACCTCCACCAACGGCTACAAATATATAATCGATGGGAGTCTCTGTTTGGTGAATCAATTCCAAGCCTAATGTTGCCTGCCCCTCTATCACTCTTTCGTCGTTAAAAGGGTGTATGAATGTTTTTTGGCGTTCTGTACAATCTTTTATAGCAGCATTGTATGCATCGTCAAAACTGTCACCAATCAGAATGATTTTGACATAGTGTTCCCCAAACATTTTGACTCGCTCAATTTTTTGATTCGGGGTGGTGGACGGCATAAAAATAGTCCCCTGTATCTTTAGTAGTTTACAGGATAATGCAACTCCTTGAGCGTGATTTCCTGCACTTGCACATACTACTCCGTTAGCAGCTTCTTCCTCGGTTAAAGAAGACATTTTGTTATAAGCTCCTCTAATTTTATAAGACCGAACGACCTGTAAATCTTCGCGTTTAAAGCTAATGTTACAATCATATGTTGATGAATACTGCATGTTGGGAACCAAAGGCGTGATGTTGGCCACGCCTTCCAGTTTTTTTGCAGCAGCTTCAACTGCTTCAATCGTTGGAAAATAAAGAGTCGTGTCGGACATTCGTTTTAGGCGTCTGTTTTTATAACTTTCATTGCTGTCATAGAAGCTCTTAATTTTGCTCCTACTGCTTCTACTGGGTGGTTTCTAATAATCGCATTAATTCTAATTAATTCTTGATTATCAACTCCGTTCTCAGAACTGAATGATTTACCAATAACGTTTGTTTTTATAGTCTTCATAAAGTCTGTTAACAACGGTTTACAAGCATGGTCAAATAAATAGCAACCATATTCTGCTGTATCAGAGATTACACGATTCATTTCGGCTAATTTCATTCTTGCAATTGTATTTGCAATTAATGGTGTTTCGTGTAAAGACTCGTAATATGCAGAAGCGGCAATAATACCAGAATCTGTCATTGATTCAAAGGCTAGTTCAACTCCGGCTCTAACAAAAGCAACTAATAAAGTTCCGTGGTCAAAATATTCTTGTTCTGTAATGTCTTGTGTTGTAATTGTTTGCTTTTCAAAGGCGGTTTCTCCTGTAGCCGCTCTCCAAGTTAATAAATTTTTATCATCATTCGCCCAGTCTTCCATCATTGTTTTAGAAAAATGACCCGTCATAATATCATCCATATGTTTTTGGAACAAGGGACGCATAATTTCTTTTAATTCTTCGGAAAGTCTAAAGGCTTCTAATTTTGCAGGATTCGACAGTCTGTCCATCATATTGGTAATCCCTCCATGCTTTAAAGCCTCGGTTACAGTTTCCCATCCGTATTGAATTAATTTAGCGGCATACCCAGCATCAACTCCTTCTTCTACCATTTTATCAAAAGATAAAATTGCTCCTGTTTGTAACAAGCCACATAAAATGGTTTGTTCTCCCATTAAATCAGACTTTACCTCAGCAACAAATGAAGATTCTAATACGCCTGCTCTGTGACCCCCTGTAGCAACTGCATAGGCTTTTGCTTGTGACCAACCTTTTCCTTCTGGATCGTTTTCTGGATGTACTGCGATTAATGTTGGCACTCCAAATCCTCTTTTATATTCTTCTCTAACTTCAGAACCAGGACATTTTGGTGCGACCATAATTACGGTTAAGTCTTCACGAATTTGCATTCCCTCTTCAACAATATTAAAACCATGAGAATAAGATAGTGTGGCTCCTTTTTTTAGTAAAGGCATAATTGTTTTTACCACATTTGTGTGTTGCTTATCTGGTGTCAGGTTAATAACTAAATCTGCAGATGGCAATAATTCTTCGTACGGTCCAACATTAAAATTGTTAGATGTTGCATTTACATAAGACTCTCTTTTTTGGTCTATCGCAGCTTGTCTTAGGGTATAAGCAATATCTAAACCAGAATCTCTCATGTTTAAACCTTGGTTTAAACCTTGAGCTCCACAACCTACAATAACAATTTTCTTGCCTTTTAGTGCGGCTACTCCATCTTCAAATTCTGAAGCGTCCATAAAACGACATTTCCCTAATTGCTCTAATTTTTCTCTTAATGTTAATGTGTTGAAATAATTTGCCATTTT
>Ga0233438_10004877_pt1 | contig 11548 bp, 10 predicted proteins | sample SI_123_September_FD_182720 | JGI IMG/M metagenome (GOLD analysis project Ga0233438, IMG submission 182720) | Seawater microbial communities from Saanich Inlet, British Columbia, Canada - SI_123_September2016_10_MG | ecosystem: Environmental > Aquatic > Marine > Inlet | place: Canada: British...
AGAATTGGAAAAATAAAATATTAATTCGTTCTTCCAATAACATATACAATCAATCTCTTATGGCGTCTATTATTGCCAACAAAGGAGAAGATTCAGCAAAAAAATGGGCTGAAGGGATAGTAAATAATTTTGCAAGATCGCCTAAAGGAAACGACAGAGATCAGGTAAAAGCAATTTTAGCAAATGAAGGTGAAATAGCAATTATCAATACTTATTATTTGGGGAAACTTATCAACTCTAAAGACTCCAATGAAGTAGCAGCTGGAAATGCAGTAGGTATATTTTTTCCAAATCAAGAAAATAGAGGAACACATATAAATGTTAGTGGTATTGGAGTTGCTAAAAGTTCAAAAAACAAAGAAAATGCAATTAAATTCATTGAATTTTTAATTAGCAAAGATATTCAAGAGATTTTTGCAAAAGCCAATTACGAATACCCTGTTAATAAAGATGCAAAATCTTCTGAATTATTAAAATCTTGGGGGGAATTCAAAGAAGATAAGCTATCTTTAACTAAGCTAGGCGAACTCAATAAAAAAGCAGTAATTCTGTTCGATGAGGTTAAATGGCCTTAAGCTAAACCATCAAATAAAAAGATGTTTTTAAAAATAAAACATTTTAAAAGAGACTTTAATAAATGGACGTTACTAATAGTAGCTCTAAGTTTATTTTTAGCAATACCTATATTTTCTATTTTAATAAGTCTATTTAGGGGTAACGGCGAAATGTGGGAACATATCACCTCCTACTTTCTTTTTGATTATATAAAAAATTCTGCCATATTAATTTTTGGCACAGGACTATTGACATTCGCTATTGGAACTTCTTCTGCTTGGATTGTATCAAAATATACTTTTAAATATAAGAAAGTTATTGAATGGCTTTTATTTATGCCATTAGCAATTCCTTCTTACATAGTTGCATATTCCTACGTAGGTTTAATTGGAAATGGAGGTACATTCATTGAGATTTTAAGGGATTTTGGCCTCTCTATTAACAGAATTGAGATGATGAATGTTTATGGTTTAATATGGGTTTTAAGCTTTTCTCTATACCCATATGTTTATGCTGGAACCAGAACTATTTTTCAAAGTTATCCTTCTCAACTTAAGCATTCAGCATCTTTACTTGGCGTTTCTAATAAAAAATATTTTTTCTCAGTAGCTCTTCCTTTAGCCTCCCCTGGAATAATAGGTGGTATGTTTTTAGTATTTATGGAAGTTTTAAATGACTATGGAGCTGCAAAATATTACGGTGTAAATACATTCACCACTGGAATATTTAGAACATGGACAGCACTAGAAGATTTACAATCTTCAATTTACTTATCTGCAATTCTGGTAGTTTTAGTATTTATTTTAATTCTTATTGTAAAATGGTTGAGAGGAAGAAGATCCTATAATTTAAAACAAACCAACACCAACCACAAGAATAATATCAAGAGAACTAAACTTAGTGGGTTAAAAAGAATCCTCTACATGGGAATTCTACTTGTTCCTATACTATTTGGTTTTATTCTTCCATTAATTCAACTTGTGATTTGGGGAATACAAACCTTTGATTCTATGTTTAACTACGATTTAATAATTTTAGGATTAGAAAGCTTATCGTTAGGTCTTTCCACTGCTCTTCTTGTTGTTTTTCTTGCTTGTTTGTTAATCTACCTTTCAAAATGGAATTATTTTAAACAATTCAATGTCTTTTCAAAAATTGCAACACTGGGTTATGTTATTCCAGGGGCAATTATTGGAGTTGGAATTATAAGAACAAGTAAATCTTTGACAGATTTATTTAGTTTCCATTTCAATCTTGAAATTGGTCACCTTGTTTACAACAGTATTTTGGTACTTATTTACGCTTATTTATTCAGATTTATAGCAGTAGCTTACAACTCCATTGAAGGAAATACTCTAAAGCTTGGTGAAAATCTATCAGAGTCTTCCTATTTATTAGGATACGGGAAAATTAAAACATTTTTTAAAATTGATTTTCCTTTAATAAAAAATGCCCTTATTAGTTCCTTTATATTGGTTCTAATTGATGTTATGAAAGAATTACCTCTTACTCTTATTCTAAAACCTTACAACATAAGCACACTTGCAGTAAGGGCCTATGAATATGCAGAGGACGAAAGAGTAGCCGAAGCTGCTCTACCAGCATTATTTTTGATATTTTTAATTGGGACTATGATTACATTGCTAAATTATAATCTAAAAGAAAATAAGTGAATTTTATAAATACATATTCGTTATGAAAATATTAGAAATTGAAAACCTATCTAAGTCTTTTGAATCAAATTTTGAAGTGGTTTCTGATTGTACTTTTAATATTCAAGCTGGTAATATATGTGCCATTGTTGGCGAAAGTGGAAGTGGGAAAACCACATTATTTAGACTTATTGCTGGACTAGAAAGACCAGACAAGGGAACCATTAGAATTAATGGGGCCTTAATGAGTAGTGATAAATTTATAAGAGACATTAAAGACAGAAATGTTGGACTAGTTTTTCAAGACTTTTCACTATTTCCACACTTAACTGTAAGTGAAAATATTGAATTTGGTCTAAAGAAAAATAAAGATGAAAAGGTTGAAAAACTACTACAAACCATAAAGATGGAAAATTTTCCAAATAGATATCCCAATGAACTAAGTGGAGGACAACAACAAAGAGTATCCTTAGCTCGATCTCTCGCAATGGATCCAGAACTTCTTCTATTGGACGAACCATTTAGCAGTTTAGATAGTCAACTGAAATCAAAAATTAGGCAAGAGTTAAGAGGCATAATAAAAAAAATAGGCATTTCATCTGTTTTCATTACTCACGATATAATAGATGCTTTAGAAATTGCTGATGAAATTATTTTCATGGATAATGGGAAAATAATAAGACAGTGCTTAATTGAAGATGTTTTTAAGGAAATTAAAGACGAAAAAATTCAAAATAATATGGTTGAACTAAGAAGAAATGCAGAGCTAATTCTAAAAGTTTTGAAAAAGAATTAAACATCTATATTTCTAATAAACTATAAGAATTACAGTAGTTAGCCCCGATAAATATTTATAACTAAATTGAAATTTTCTTATTTAGAATCATTCTAAAATACCACAAAAAAGGTATTGTCAATAATTGGTTGTATAGTAATTTTGTCCAATAAATTATTAAAAGTTCATAAAATGAAAAAATTAAATTTTAGACTTTTATTTACTTGTGCAGTTATTGCCATGTTTGCAAGCTGTGCTAAAAAAGGTTGTACAGATCCTCTAGCATTAAACTACGATGCTGATGCAACTAAAGATGACGATGGTTGCGAATACGTGGTTGTTCCTGACACCTACGTATTTACAGATGCTGACGGTAACAATACAGTTTCTTATAGTGGACAAACAGCAAGAATGGACATGCTTTCTGAAATGGTTTCTTATCTAAAAACTGCAAATGGAAGTAACACTACTCCTGCAACATTAGACGCTGCTACTTTATTAGCCATGTATGATAATTCATATACAGGTTGGTCAGACACCAATTTAATTGACAATGGAAAACAATTAAAAAGCAAAACCGCACTTAATGATGCTGGTATTCAAGTAATGTTTGAAGGTTGGATGACTGACGCTGCTGCTGGTAGTCCAGATGTAACTGGATCTTATCTTCAAGCTACATCAGGAATTGAATGGACTCAAATGATTGAAAAAGGATTGATGGGTGCTTGTTTTGCTAGTCAAATGACTTCTAATTACTTAGCTGGTTTTAGTACTGATGATAATAATGTCGCTGTCGATGCTGCTGCTGGAAAATACTATACAGAAATGGAACACCACTGGGATGAAGCATATGGATACTTTACTGACGCTACTGATTATCCAAACAATGGAACAGATAGATTTTGGGGAAAGTATGCTAACAAATCTTACCTAGAAGATAATATAGGTTCTGCAACAGATATTTCTTTAGCATTTAGAACTGGAAGAGCAGCAATAAGTGCTGGTGACACAGATGCGGCTCTAGTCCAAGTTGGAATTTTAGAAACTGAAGTTAAGCAAATGGTTGCTGGAATGGCTTTGCATTATCTAAATGATGTAAAATCTCAAATTGCTGGAGGTAATGCACAATCAAGCATCAACCATAGTATGTCTGAAGCTCTTGCATTTATTTTCGGAATTCAGTTTGTCACTAACAGTCCAGATATGTCAAGTGCTGACGTTATGGCCTTAGTGAACCAAATAGAACCTGACGTTGCAGGTTTTTCAATGGATATTACTGAAATAAATACAGTAATAGATCAATTAGCTGCTGCAACAGGTTTAACAGATAAAAAAAATGACTTTTAGAGAAGCAATATATATTTATTCTTTTATGGTTGTTAAGTTAATTAATTAAACTATTGCTAATCAAAGAACAAACACTCAACAAATACTGTTGGGTGTTTGTTTGGTTGGTACTTTTAACAAAAATATGAATACAAGTTTTTTAAAATTTTTATATATTTTTTCAGCTCTTTTGATTATTCAGAGTTGCAAAAAAAGTGGGTGTACTGACCCAAATGCATTAAATTATGATATAGATGCGCAAAAAGATGACAATGGTTGTCTTTATGAAGATTTTGATAAATTATCTTTGCTCACCAACTTAGCTGACAACTATATTATTCCTTCATTAGATGCTTACAAAAGTAAGATTGTCAGTTTAAATATTCATGTAGACTCATTTATATTAAATCCAAATATTTCTAATCTATCACTTCTTAGAACGAATTGGGAAGAGGCATTACTAAACTGGCAAGATATCGGATTCTTAGACTTTGGTCCATCTGAATATATTTTATTAAGAAAACAGACCAATACATTTCCAATCGATACAACAGAATTGAATAACTTTATAACACTAGCAGATTGGAATTTAGATTATGCTAGTAGTTACGATTCCAAAGGACTTCAAGCATTAGACTACCTACTATTTAAGCCCGGATATACAGATAGTGAATTAATTACTTATTTTCAAAATAATACAAATGCCAAAAACTATCTCAAGGCTGTAGCAGAAGATTTAAACCAAAATATTAATTATGTTACCAATCAATGGGTAAGTTACAGAGAAGATTTTATCAATGATTTTGAAGTTACTCAATCTAACTTTTCTACCAACTCACAGGGAAGTTCTATTAGTAATATTATAAACGCACTATGCTTGCACTATGAATTTTATGTTAGAAGAGGAAAAGTAGGTCTCCCGTTAGGTGTATTTAATGGGTTTTCACAATTAGAACTTCCAGAATTAGTAGAATGTTATTATTCAGGAAAATCAACTCAAAACTTAGTTAGATCAATAAATTCTTTAAGAAAATATGTAACAGGTTCTAGCTACTTAAATAACGACAATGGATTAGGATTAGACGATTACATGGATTTTGTAAATGCAGAACAAAGTACACAGCAATTATCTACAGTAATAGACAACCAATTTCTTACTATAACAGAAAAAGTAAATAATATTAATGGTCCTCTTAGTGAAGAGATAATCAATAATAAGTCACAGATAACTCAAACTTATCAAGAATTACAACAGTTAGTTCCATATATCAAAGTAGATATGACATCTGCATTAGGTGTTTTAATTACCTACCAAGACAATGACGGGGATTAATAAATGTATTACCCATTTAACTAAAAACCAAGTTAGCATTTTTCCACTTGTGGTATTTCGAATTGTCTTCGGAATATTAATGTTTTTCAGCACTTTAAGATTTATTATAAAAGGCTGGGTACACGATCTTTATGAAGTTCCAACCTACTTTTTCACCTACTATGGATTTGATTGGGTAAGCCCCTTACCTAACCCTTTTATGTATGTACTTTTCCTACTACTTTTAATTACTTGTATTTTCATAATATTTGGATTATTCTATAGAGCCAATACTATACTATTTTTTATAATTTTCGCCTACATAGAACTAATTGACAAAACCAATTATCTCAATCATTACTATTTTATCTCTTTAATTAGTCTACTATTAATTTTAATTCCAGCAAATAGCTATTTTTCACTAGACGCCTACTTTGGAATTTGTAAAAGAAAAAAAACAATACAGGCTTGGCAAATAAATATAATTAAACTTCAAATTGGTTTGGTTTATTTTTTTGCTGGAATATCCAAACTAAACTACCACTGGCTGTTGGAAGCTCAACCACTAATAAATTGGCTAAAACATCAGTCAGATTTCCCTGTAATTGGTAAATTATTTCTTTATGATTTTACAGCTTACTTATTTAGTTGGGTAAGTGCAATCTTTGATATTTTCATATTCTTTTTACTAATTGATAAAAGAAGCAGACTGATTAGCTACTTTGTAGCTTTTGTTTTTCATATAATGACAGCGATTATGTTTCCTATAGGGGTTTTTCCTTATGTAATGATTGCAAGTACTTTAATATTCTTTAACGATAATTTTCACAAGAAAATAATAGATTTTATTTATAAATATAGTTTACTAAAAAGCAGAAAATTAATTGAAGAAAAAACAAATTATCAAACTAAGACCAATAGCATATTAAACGTTTTTTTAATTGGATTCTTTACCCTGCAATTATTTCTCCCCATAAGGTTCATGTTGTATCCAGGGAAATTATTTTGGACCGAACAAGGCTACAGATTTAGCTGGAGAGTAATGCTAATTGAAAAAGCTGGATATTCTCAATTTTATATTCACGAACCCAAAATGGATAGGAAAATGTTAATTCAAAATAGAGATTATTTAACCCCACAACAGGAAAAGATGATGTCTACACAACCCGATATGATTCTTCAATATGCACATTTCCTTTCTAAAACTTTTAAAGACTCTTGCCTAGTAGAAACAAACGGAGAAATTATAAAAATGGGGCGAAATCCAAAAATAACAGCAGATATTACAGTGAGTCTATTTAATAAAGGAAGTAGAAAATTTATAGATTCCGAAAAGAATCTTTCTGAAATTAAAAGAGGTTTTGGCAATAAAGAATGGATTCTTGATTATGAAGATTAAATTACTTGGATTACTACTATTTTTATCTGTTCAAAGTTTCTCCCAAAAAGGGAAAATATCTGGATATGTCACCCATTCCAATAACGACCCACTTGCCTTTACCACAGTATATATAGAGAAAATTAATAAAGTTTTCTACACCAATAATTTTGGGTTTTTCACCATTCCAAAACTCAATTATGGAAAATATGTGATTAGTTATTATTTAACTGGTTTTACTAAAAAAAGCGACACTATAATTTTAGATCAACCCTATTTAAATCTATCAAAAGTTACTCTTAAAGAATTAAGTTATGATTTAGAAGAATACGAAATAAAACAAGAAGAAGAATTTAATATTAGAAAATTACGCGCTATTGAAGGAGTAATGATTACTCAAGGGAAAAAAACTGAAGCTATTTCTGTAGAGTCATTAGATGCTAATAAAGCTACCAACCAAAGTAGACAGATCTACTCCAAAATACCAGGATTAAATATTTGGGAAAGTGACGGCGCAGGAATTCAGTTGGGATTAGGAGGAAGGGGTTTGAACCCAAGCAGGAATTCTAATTATAATACAAGACAAAATGGATACGATATTAGCGCCGATGCTTTGGGATATCCAGAGAGTTATTATAGCCCTCCCTCAGAAGCAATTCAAGAAATTCAATTAATAAGAGGCGCTGCTTCTTTACAATTTGGTCCTCAGTTTGGAGGTTTGATAAATTTCAAATTAAAAGAAGGAAATCCAGACAAAAAAATAGAGTCTATAATACGACACACGGTAGGTTCCTACAAATTAAATAATTCTTTTGTAAGTCTTGGTGGAACCAATAAAAAGTTCAAATACTATGGTTTTATAAATCTCAAATCTGGAGACGATTGGCGAGCAAATTCTAATTTTGATTTAAAAAATGGATATCTACATTTTACTTATTCTCCAAATGAAAAAACAAATCTAAATTTTGATTTTACTAAAATGGATTATTTAGCACAACAACCTGGAGGTCTAACAGACCAACAATTTAAAAATAATCCTGACACCTCTTTTAGGCAAAGAAATTGGTTTAAAGTAGATTGGAATCTAGCAGCATTTCAATTAGATTACGAGTTTAATTCTAGAACAAGGCTAAATTCTAGAACATTTGGCTTAATTGCATCTAGAGAGTCTTTAGGTTATCTAGATCAAATAAACAGAATTGATCCGCTTCTGGACAGAAATTTAATATCGGGAAATTTTAAAAATATAGGTAATGAAACACGCCTAATTCATTTGTATGATGTAAATAATTTACCATGGGCATTTTTAATTGGCGCTAGATTATATAGGGGTTTTAGTCAAGGAATTCAAGGAAAGGCAAATAACGGGAATGATCCAGATTTTTATTTTGTTAATGATCTTAACAATATTTCATCTGATTTTATTGAGAGTAATTATAATTTCCCAAGTTTTAACTTCTCTTTATTTGCCGAACATATTTTCAATATTTCAAATAGATTAAGTATAACTCCGGGAATAAGATATGAGAATATAAATACTTCTGCCAATGGAGCTTACAGAATTAATTACCCAGATTTAGCTGGTAATATTGTATTTGATACTGTTATAAATGTTAATAATCAAAACAATAGAGACTTAATACTTACTGGAATTGGATTAAATTTTAAATTAAATGAAGAAATTGAAGTTTACTCTAACATTTCACAAAATTATAGAAGTGTGAACTTCACAGATATGCAAATAAGGAATCCTAATTTCAGAATTGATCCTGTCCTTAAAGATGAAGTAGGATATAATATTGATTTAGGAATAAGAGGAAAAATAAAAGACATTATTTATTTCGATGCATCCTTATTCTATTTATTTTACAATAATAGAATTGGAAATACCATTCAAATTGACAGTAATCTATTTAATACTTACCAGTACAGAACCAATATCTCTGAATCTAGGACTTATGGATTTGAATCGGTCTTAGAATGTGATTGGTGGAAAATTTTTTCTAAAAAGAAAAATTATAAATGGACAACATTTTTAAATATTGCGTATAATAATGCCGAATATATCAGCTCTGACATCACTGCATTTTATGGTAAAAAAGTAGAAATGGTTCCACCTTGGATATTTAGAACTGGAATGACACTAGGAGGAGATAATCTATCGGTTTCTTTCCAGTACAGCTATACAAGAGAACATTTTTCAGATGCAACCAATTCCGATTATCAGATAAATGCTGTCGTTGGACTCATTCCCTCCTACTATGTTATGGACGTATCTTTAAAATACACCTTCAAAAAATTTCAATTAGAAACTGGTATAAATAATTTAACCAATCAATCCTATTTTACTAGAAGAGCTGTAGCATATCCTGGACCAGGAATTATACCATCTATACCTAGGAATTTTTACATTTGCTTACAAATCAAGCTTTAATTCTAGTTTATGGATATTTACGATGTTTCATTTATTATCTCAACCCTATGGGTTGGTCCTTTTTGGATGGCAATGCTCTTAAATCCTAAAAAAGAAAAAACAAAAAAACTACTTTCCGGGCCTTGGTTTTTTATAGGACCAATTATTCTTTGGTTTATAATCATGTGTTACAACCCTCAAGGTTTAATTGATATTTTCTCTGGCTCTAGTAATTCATTAGGATTTATTGAAGGACTGGCTGCTGGTCTTGCAACAAAGGCTGGTATTACTGCAACATGGGCCCATATGGTTGCAGGTGATATTTTTGTGACTAGATGGATATGGAGAAAATGTTTAGAAACCAATTCTCCCATTTGGATTGCAAGATTATCTATATTTTTTGGTGTAATGCTTATGCCAGTTGGACTTGGAATTTACGCTATTAGCAATTTCTTGAAAAAGTGATTTTAAGAACCACAATATTCTTAATAATAAATTTTACAGCTCTAGCATTCGGCGGTCTTTTTACATCTGAAGGTGTTCCATCTGAATGGTATTTGTCTCTTTTAAAAGCTCCATGGACACCTCCAGGATGGGTATTTGGTTTAGCTTGGAGTATAATTATGATTTGTTATGCATTTTATATGGGTTTTTTATACAATACTAATTCTAAAAAAACTACAATAATTATTATATACGTATTACAACTCTTCCTCAATATTTCTTGGAACCCAGTCTTTTTTAAATTTCACTATGTACTTTTGGGTTTAATAGTAATAAGCTTGCTTACAATAACTGTAATTTTCAAGTTTTTTTTCTTTTATAAAGCAATTAAATTAAAATCATTTTTAATACTTCCATATATAATTTGGTTAATAATAGCAACTTCTCTAAATGGTTATATTTTAATTTATAACTAATTGGTCTTTGATATAATTATTCCTTTGCTAACTTTATGTCAATCAAAGATTAAGTTAAAATGAAAAACATTAAATATTTAGTACCTTTTTTATTACTTACCTTATTATTCTCCTGTACAAAAAGTGCTGGGACAGGTGGAAGAGCAACCATTAAAGGAAATATCGTGGTACACAATATAAACATTCTAGGAAATATTGTAGATAGCTATGACGCTCAAGACCAAGAAGTATATATAATTTATGGACAGCAAAACAATACCCATGATGACGATGTTAATACAAGTTATGACGGAACATTTGAGTTTAAGTACCTAAATAAAGGTAATTATGAAATATTTGTCTATAGTGATTGTATAGATTGTCCAAAAGGACAAGACAGCTTAATTACTAAAACAATTACCATTTCAGATTCTGAAGAAATTATTGAAATGGATACAATAAGAATAGCTAATTTCATTTGATGAAGGCTATTGGTATTTTTCTATTATTAATTTCTCCTTGTTTTGTTTTTTCTCAGCATATGAGTCAAGATTTTGGAACTTGGACCAAAATTAACTCTGATTTTAAAATCAATAAGAAAACATCATTCACCAACAAGACTGAAGTTAGAACATTAGATAATTCGTCACAGATATCTCAGTTTTACTCACAATTTTCACTCAATAAAAAATTGAATAAAAAATTATCTTCCAGTTTTGCTTGGAGATTAAGATTGTTAAATAAAGAGTATTCTTACCTTTTAACCAATAGGTTTCACAACGATTTAACCTTTAAACATGAAATTTCTGATTTATCTTTCTATTTCAGACTTAGAACACAAATAAACTTTAGTTCCAACAGTACTAATGAATTTTACGAAAGGACTAGAGTTAAATTAAAATATAAAATAAATAAAAAAATTGCTTTTTATGCCTATCAAGAATTGTACTTCTTATTGAGTCCTTCTGAAAGATATTTCTATGATAAAAGTAGATTTGGAACTGGAATTCAATACAAATTAAACAAAAAAACAGATTTAGAAATTAAATACCTGAAAATAAACGATATTAATGTAGAAAACCCCAGTTCATTAAATATATTAGGTGCTAATTTAAAACTGAAGTTCTAATTCTAAAAATTAGTTCGATAGTTACTTTTAAATAACTTAAAATAGAACTTGAAATAGAACAAACTATTTCATTAATAAATAATAATTTTCATAGTTTTATTTTCTGGTT
>Ga0233438_10004879_pt1 | contig 11541 bp, 10 predicted proteins | sample SI_123_September_FD_182720 | JGI IMG/M metagenome (GOLD analysis project Ga0233438, IMG submission 182720) | Seawater microbial communities from Saanich Inlet, British Columbia, Canada - SI_123_September2016_10_MG | ecosystem: Environmental > Aquatic > Marine > Inlet | place: Canada: British...
GTAATGTATTTTAATTCTAAAATAAAAAATCACAGGATTAATTCATTAGAACAAAAAAAAATTCAATTAAAAAAATTAAAATTAGATTTTTTGATTATTATTAAATTTAATAAAATTTTTTCATCTCTTACAGCAGAAAAATTTATCAAAGAGATTATCTATAATAAAACTAAATGCAGTTTCTTATATGTTAGTAAGAATTTTAAATTTGGTTACAAAAGAAGAGGAAATATACAAACTCTTAAAAAATATGAAAAGCTATATAACTTTAAAAGTTTAATCACTAGACCTTATAAAAAAAATAAAAAGATAATTTCATCTACATTAATAAGAGAAAAAATTATTAATGGAAAAATTCGAGAAGCAAACACTCTTTTAAATAGAGAATGGAATATAAAAGGTAAAGTTATTAAAGGTAGGCAGCTCGGAAGAAAAATTGGTTTTCCAACATGCAATTTACAATTAAATGATTACATTGTTCCACGTAATGGTGTGTATGCTGTAAAAGTAAAAGGATCAAATTTTAATAAAAAAGGTATAGCTAATGTCGGCTTTAGACCAACATTTAACGGAAAAAAATTATTATTAGAAACAAATATCTTTGGAATTGATAAAAATTTATATAATAAAGAGATTGATATAAGCTTTAAAAAATTTATTAGAAGAGAAAAAAAATTTAAAGATCTTGAACATTTAAAAAAACAAATAAAAATTGATATAAAAAAAGCTAAATAATAATGTCTAAAGATACACTTCAGCTTCCTAAAACTGCTTTTTCAATGAAAGCTAGTCTGCCTGCTAAAGAACCAAAAATTTTAGAAAATTGGGAAAAAAATAAAATTTTTGAAAAACTTAGAAAAAATTCAAAAGGCAAAGAAAAATTTGTACTTCATGACGGACCTCCTTATGCCAATGGTCATATTCATATGGGGACAGCACTTAACAAAATATTAAAGGATATTATTATCCGTTTTCATCAAATGAGTGGAAAAGACTCGATTTACGTTCCAGGCTGGGATTGCCATGGATTACCCATCGAATGGAAAATTGAGGAACAATATAAAAAAAAGAAAAAAAATAAAGATGAAGTGCCAATTAAAGATTTTAGAATGGAGTGCAGAGAATTTGCTAAAAGCTGGATTGAAGTACATATTAAAGAGTTCAAAAGATTGGGTGTAGTAGGAGATTTTAAAAACTATTATTCCACGATGAGCAATGAAGCTGAAGCTCAAATAGTTAGAGAACTCGGCAAATTTCTTCTAAATGGAAGTTTATATCAAGGTTTTAAACCCGTGTTTTGGTCTACAGTTGAAAAGACGGCTCTTGCCGACGCAGAAGTCGAATACATGGACCACACATCAAATACTATTTATGTTGCTTTTAAAGTCAAAGAAACAAAACAAGAATTTTTAAAAGATGCAAGTGTTATCATTTGGACAACAACACCATGGACAATTCCAGCGAATAAAGCATTAGCATTTAATAATAAAATTGAATACTCAGTTCTTGAGATCAGTGAATTAGATAATTTTAAGGAAAAAAAAATTATTGTTGCAAGCAATTTAATAGAATCAATCACAAAAGTCTGTGAAATAGAAAATTATAAAGTATTAAAAACTTTTGAAGGAAAAGATTTTACTGGTACTATTTGCTCTCATCCATTTTCAAAAATGAATTTTGATTATGATGTCCCTATGCTTAATGCGCAATTTGTTAATTTAGATCAAGGAACAGGAATTGTTCACTGCGCACCTAGCCATGGCCCGGATGATTTCAATTTATGTTTAAAAAATAATATACCTTCACTTTACACAGTAGATGACGCAGGTCTTTATACTAAAGAAATCCCATATTTTACAAATACACACATTTTTAAAGCAGATCCTATAGTTATAGAAAAATTAAAGGAGCAAAAAAAACTTCTAAAAAATGATAAACTTACCCATAGCTACCCACATTCGTGGAGATCAAAAGCACCATTAATTTACAGAGCTACGCCACAATGGTTTATTTCAATGCAAAAGAATGATTTGAGAACTAAAGCTATAAAAGCAATTAATGAGACTATCTTTTATCCTGAAAAAGGGAAAGAGAGATTATTATCAATGGTTGAAGGAAGACCAGACTGGTGTGTGTCAAGACAAAGAGTTTGGGGAGTGCCTCTACCTATTTTTATTAATAAAAAAACAAAAGAACCTCTGAGAGATCAAAAAGTTATAGATCGCATCGCTTCAATTTATGAAAAAAATGGTTCTGATTGTTGGTTTACAGATGACGCAAAAGTATTTTTAGGCGATGAGCACAATCCGAATGATTTTGAAAAATTAAATGATATTGTCGAAGTATGGTTTGATAGTGGCTCAACACATAGTTTTGTCTTAGAAAAAAGAGAAGATTTAAAATGGCCAGCAGATATGTACCTAGAAGGATCCGATCAACATAGAGGATGGTTTCATTCTTCATTGTTAGAGTCTTGTGGAACAAGAGGAAAGGCGCCATTTAAAAGTATTCTATCACACGGTTTTGTGGTTGATGGAAAGGGATTAAAAATGTCTAAATCAATGGGGAATGTGATTTCTCCAGAGGACATTTTAAAAAATTATGGTGCAGATATTTTACGAATATGGGTTGCTTCTTCAGATTACGCTGAAGATCTAAGAATTGATCAAAGCATATTAACACAGCACGCTGAAACATATAGAAAAATTAGAAATACCTTTAGATTTATTTTAGGTAACTTAAAAGATAATTACCAGAAACAAGATTTTGAAAAGTTAGATTTTAAAGAATTTGACGAATTAGAACAATATATACTTCATAAACTGTTTGTCATCGATAAATCTGTGAAAGAAAATCTTAAAAATTACAATTTTCATAAACTTTCAAAAGAATTACTTAATTTTTGTACATTGGATTTATCATCATTTTATTTTGATATACGAAAAGACGTTTTATATTGTGATAGTTTAAATTCTAAAAAGAGAAAAAATTGTGTGATAGTTTTAAATATAATTTTAGAAAGCTTATTAAAATGGCTAGCACCAATTTTAGTATTTACAGCAGATGAGATTTTTAGTTTAATTGATAAAAAAAATCAAAGTGTGCACGAACACTTGTTTGTAAAAATACCGGTTAATTGGAAGAATGATGAACTCAACGACAAGTGGGAAAAATTATTCAAAATTAAACAAGAAGCGAACATAGCAATAGAAGAAAAAAGATCAAACAAGGAAATAGGATCAAGCCTAGAAGCAGAACTCAAAATAACTACCAACGATAAGTATTTTAACTTATTAGAAGGATTAGATTTAGCAGAATATTTTATTACTTCTAAGGCAGAAAAATTTAAGTCAGAAAAAGAAAATGAAATTAAAATAGAGGTTAAAAAAACTAATGGGACTAAGTGTCCAAGATGTTGGAAAATATTAGAAAAAAAATGCAAAAGATGTGAAGAAGTGAATTTTTAGAAATAAATGAATTATAACAATAAATTAAAAGAAAAAAAAAATTCATTTTTAAAAAAAGAAAATATTTTTATTTTTTTAATAATTTTATTTTGTGTATTTTTGGATAGATACACAAAAAATGAAGTAATTAGTAATTTTAGCGAGAATGTTTTTTTTATAAATAATTTTATTAATATTGATTTAATTTGGAATACAGGTATTGGTTTTGGTTTTTTGAGCACAGAGTCTTCATTATTTTATAATTTAGTCTCAGCCTTAGTCGGCGTCGTAATTATAGTTCTTTGTTATTTTACAATTATTTCTGAAGTTGCTGATAAATTAATTTATGCAATTATAATAGGAGGAGCTATTGGAAATTTTTATGATAGGTTAATTTTTAATGCAGTACCAGATTTTATAGATCTACATTATGATAGATATCACTGGTTTACATTTAATGTAGCAGACATATTTATAACTTTAGGTATAATAATTTTTTTAACAAATGAATTTTTAAAGAATAAATAAATGAAAAAAATAATATTAGTTGCTTTAACTCTTTTAATTTTAAATTCTTGCAGTGGTTTCAAAGAAGCAGGAAAAGTTTTACGAAATGAAAAAACAAAAACTACAGATGAGTTTTTTGTAAAAAAAAAACAGCCATTAGTATTGCCTCCAGATTATGATAAAATTCCAGAACCGGGTACGCTTAAAGAAAAAAAAATAGACGATCAAGAAAAACTTAAAAAAATTTTAAAAGCACCATCAAAAAACATCAACAGTAATAATTCGTCATCTATTGAAAAATCAATAGTAGATAAAATTAAAAAGTGATTAAAAATAATTTAAATTTTTTAAACAATATACAAAAAAAAAATTTAGACAGTAAGTCTATAAAAAAATTTACAAAATTATTTCCAAAAATATTTTCAAAAGTATTTACTGACATTAACAGTTCAAAAAAGACTCTTAATATATTAAATAGAAAATTTAATTTTAATTTTGAATTTAAGGATTTAGAAAAATTCAAAAGTTTTAAAACAATAGCAATAATAGGGATGGGTGGATCTATTTTGGGATCAGAGGCAGTAAGTCACTTTTTAAAAGAAAAAATTAACAAAAAAATTTATTTTTTTAACGATTTAAATATCAAAAAAATTCAAAATTTCAAAAAGAAAAAAAATTTAAATAAAGTACTTTTTTTTGTTATATCAAAATCTGGAAATACTGTTGAAACTTTATCCAACTTTTTTACACTAAAAATAATAAAAAAAAATTCGAAAAATATAATCATAATATCAGAAAAAAAAAACAATTTACTTTATTCATTATCAAAGAAATTTAATTTATTTTATATAGAACACAAAAACTATATTGGCGGAAGGTACTCAGTTCTTTCAGAGGTTGGTGTTGTTCCCGCTTATTTAATGGGCATTAATATTAATAAATTACGATCTGGTTCTTTAAAATCTTTAAAAAAAACACAACTTTTTTTAAAAGACAGCACTATAATGCTTTCAAGTTTATTGAGTTTTAAAAAAATAGATAATCTTATTTTTTTAAATTATTGCCCAGAACTAGAAAAATTTCTTTTTTGGTGCCAACAATTAATAGCCGAAAGCTTAGGAAAAAACGGAAAAGGTTTTTTGCCAACAATTTCAAATGCCCCTAAAGATCATCATAGTCTACTACAATTGTATTTGGATGGACCAAAAAATAAATTATTTTATATTTTTAGTCATGAAGAAAGTTCAAAAGAAAAAATAAATATAAAAGAAATTTTAAAAGAAAAAAATTTTTTAAATAATAAAACTTTAAGTTCTATCAAAAAGGCTCAAAAAAATGCTTTAATTAAAACGCTTAAAAACAAAAATATTCCTTTTAGAGAGTTTAAAATTAAAAATATCAATGAAGAGGTTCTTGGTGAATTATTTTCTTACTTTATTTTAGAGACAGTAATCATTGGAAAATTGACAAATATCAATCCTTTTGATCAACCAGCGGTAGAGCAGGTAAAAATTTATACTAAAGATTTACTTAATTAAAACACTCCGAATATTATTTTTGATCTTCCATATTGTTTTGTTAAAAGCACATCAATTGTTCCGTTAAAATTATCAATAGTTTTTCTCTCTCTATGAATTATTACGATGTTTTTTGGTTTGTACATTTTATTTTTTTTAATTTGATTTAATATTTTTATGTAGTCGTTATTATTAAATGGTGGATCGAAAAAAAAAAAATTAAATTTATTTATTTCTTTATTTTCAAAGATATTATCAACACTGTTGTTTATTACCGAGGCTTTGTTTTCAACTGATAATTTGAGTAAATTTTCTTTTAAAGTTTTAAGAGCCATTTTATCTTGTTCAACAAATAAAACTTTTTTGGCTCCTCGTGAGATACACTCTAAACCAAATGAACCAACACCAGAATATAAGTCTAAAACATCAGCATTTTCTATATCTGTATTTATCAATTTTGAATGTTTTAAAACATTAAAAATATTTTCTTTAACAGAGTCTTTAAGAGGTCTAGTTATTGAATTCTTTAAAAAATTAACTGATTTACCTTTTAAGACACCACTAATAATTCGCATTTTTTTTTATTACTCTCCAACCAATATCTTTTCGATGAAATCCATTTGTCCAATTCAACTTTTTTATTAATTGATGAATTTTGCTTCTTATTTTAAAAAAATTTTTACCTGTAGAGGTTATATTTAAAACTCTCCCACCATCTGAAAGTAATTTACCATTCTCAAACTTAGTTCCCGCATGATAAATATAATCATTTTTTGTAAGTTTAAGCTTATCATAATTTTTGATATTTTTATTTTTAATATAATTTCCTGGATAACCTTTAGAGCACAGAACCACTGTCATGCTTTTATTTTTTTCCCATCTAATTTTTGTAGTTTTTAATTTATTTTCAATTGTATTTATAATTATTTTTATTAAATCAGTTTTTAACCTTGGAAGAATTACTTGGCATTCAGGGTCTCCCATTCTAATATTGTATTCAATTAGATAGGGCTCATTGTTTTTAATCATCAAGCCTACGTATAAAAATCCACTATAAGGTTTTTTTCTTTTTTTGAGCTCTAATAGAGTAGGTTTCACAATTTTATTAATTATTTTTTTTTCAATTAAATTATTTATTATTGGAGCAGGAGAATAGGCGCCCATGCCACCTGTATTCAATCCTTTATCATTTTCTTTAACACGTTTATGATCTTGTGCGGTACCAAAAAACTTAAAGCTATTATTATCAACTACAAGAAAATAACTTGCTTCTTCACCCTCTAAAAATTCTTCTAAAATTAATTTTCTTGATGATTTAAATTTTCCACTTAATATTTCGAAAGAAATATCTAAAACCTTTTTTTTGGTTTTGCATATGGTAACACCTTTGCCAGACGCTAATCCATCAGCCTTAACAACTACAGGATATTTACAAGTTTGAAGAAAATTATTTACATGTTTTTTTGTGCTACATATTTTAAATTTAGCAGTTGGAATATTATTTTTTTCACATATTTTTTTCATAAAAGCTTTAGAGCCCTCTAATTTGGCCGCGTATTTATTTGGCCCAAATACTTTAACTTTATTTTTTTTAAGAAAATCAACAAGCCCTCTAACCAAAGGTTCCTCAGGCCCAATTACAACCAAATCAATTTTATATAATCTAATTAAGCCTAAAATTTTTCTAAAATCTAAAATATTGACCTTTACATTAATTGCCAATTCAGAGGTACCGGCATTTCCTGGGAAACAAATAATTTTTCCAACCAATCTTGAATTATGCATTTCTTTACATAAAGCATGCTCTCTTCCACCGCTTCCAATTAATCCAATATTCATGATAGTCTTTATATTATATAATTTATCAATGATTAAAAAAAAAGCTAAACTTATTTATAAGCATAACTATTTTGAAATAGAGGAAGAAGGAGATCATGTTTTATGTGCTATTTCAGGTAAAGAAATATTATTACAAGATTTGAATTATTGGAATGTAGACTTACAAGAAGCTTATTTTTCTCCAGTAGAAGTAAATAAAAAATTTAAAACCGAAAAAAAATAACTACTATTTCCAGCGATTATGAGTCCAAATCCATTGACCAGGATTTCTTAAGATCATATTTTCCAATATCTTGTTTAACTCTTTTGTGAGCTCTAATTTATTATCGAAGTTTTTTGGATTTATTGCTTTTTGAAATTCAATTTTAAATTTATCATTTTTAATTCTTTCAATAAAAACAGGAATAATTTCTAAATCATGTTTGAGCGCAAGTTGAGCAGGTAGAGTAGTAGTTAAAGCAGGATTGCCGAATAGGTCAACTATTTTACCCTCACTGACTCTTTGATCAATCATTAAGGCGATACTGTGCTTATCTTTTATATATCTAATTGCTTCTCTTACCCCATTGACTCCTTTTTTAATTTGATTTGGACAAACAAATTTTTTTCTCAAATACTCCATGAATGGATTTAAAAAAAAATTATTAAGGGGTCTGTAAACAGTAGCTAAATTTATGTTTCTCTTAGTTATCTCCATTGACATCAATTCAAAATTAGCGAAATGACCAGAAATAAAAATTGCTGATTTTTGTTTTTTCTTAAGTTTATGCAATTCATCTTCACCATCAAATACAATATGTGATTTTTCTTTATGAAAATAATCTAAGAAAATATATTCTATAAAAGTCATTCCATAATTTTTCCACATTTTACTAATAATTTCGTTTTGTTTTAATTCTGAAATATTTTGTGAGAAAATTTTGATATTTTTGACAATGATTTTCTTTGACTTAAACAAGGGACCTAAAAAAGAAAATAAAACAGAAAAAATCTTTCTACTTATTGTAATACCTAAAATGCGACCTATCAAAAAAAATAGGTAAATTAATATAGCTTGAAAAAAATAATTAATTTTTTTTATCATATAACTCTGTGATTTTTTTTATGAATTTTTCTTTTTTTTCTATTTCTAGATATACTTTTAAATATTTTAATTCATCTTTATTAAAATGTTTAGTTTTATAGTAGTCTTTTTCAGTCATTATTATGTGATAGTTTTTTTCTTTAGCTTCTTTTATAATATTTTGAACTTCAGTCTCTGTAAATTCATAATGATCCGGAAAAATTAGTTTCTTTTTAATATTTAAATTACTTTCTTTAATTAATCTAAAGAAATTCTCGGGATTTCCAATACCAGCTATAGCAAGTAATTCTTTATTTTTAAATTGATCTATATTTTCAGGTTTATAATATGAATAAAAAATTTCTATATTTTTATTTATTTCTAAAATCTTATTTTCAAAATTATTATCTTTTTTCCCATTTATTAAAACTATATTTGCTTCTATAAGTGAATTAAGATTTTCTCTTAGAGGCCCTGAGGGAAGCACCTGCCCATTCCCAATAAGCTGATTTTGATTAAAGCAAATAATGTTTAGATCTTTCTTTATAGAGTAATCTTGAAATCCATCATCAAGAATAACCGCATCATAATTCATTTTTTGTGCCTCCAATATAGCGGAAGCTCTTTTTTTATTAATGATAATATTATTAAAATTTTTTTTAATTAAATCATATTCATCTTTTTGATTTTTATAAAATTTTCTTATTATTACTGGGTTTTTTTTTAATTCTAAAAGTTGATTACCAATATATATCGAAGCAGGAGTTTTACCTGTCCCTCCTAAATATATATTTCCAATACAAATAATAGGTATATTGAATTTCTTACTTTTAATAAATTTTTTCCTAAAAAAAACAATCAATTGCACTATCAGTGCAAATGGTAATAAAATAAATGCTATGAGGTTAAATTTTGTATCCCAAAATTTTGGTTTATTAAATTTCATTAAATAAAAAGTTATTAATATAACTCATAGTATCAGTTAATGTTTTTTTACCCAAGTTATCCATTTTATCTGAAAATTGTTGAGTATTTTTTTTGGTTTGCTCAAGGTCAATAAAGAGATTCTCAGCTAACTCATCAACAGTTTCTATTTTATTTGAAATTTTATTTTCTTCTAAAATTGAATAAATTTCTTCAAAATTATAGACAAAAGGTCCATGATATATCTTGCAACCAAGTTTTGCTGCATCCACGGGATTTTGTCCTCCCACTCTTTCCAATCTTTTTAAAAGTGATTTTCCGATAAAAACACTTTTCGCACATTCAAAATAACTGGCTAGCTCACCAAATGAATTAATTATGATAATTTCATTACCTTCCAATATATATTCGTTTTTATTAAGTATTTGGGATTTGAAATGGAAACGATCGCATAATTTTTTAATAGAGCGAACTCTACTGATGTGCCTTGGTGCAATAATAGTAGTTATTTTCTCAAATTTTTTTTTAAGTTTTTGATGTGTTTTTAAAAAAAACATTTCTTCACCATCATGACTGCTGGCAGCAAACCAAAATTTGTTTTTGGTTAGATAATCTTTATTTATATTTTTATTTGGATATATTTTGCTAGCTAGCTTTATATTGCCAGTATAAAAAATATTTTTTCCGTTTAACTTTTCTAGAAATTTTTTTGTTTCCTGGTTTGATGTAAGTGAAAAATGAAATGATTCAAAAATATTTTTTGCATGTTTAGAAATTAAATTCCATCTTTTGAAAGATTTTAAAGTTATTCTAGCATTTAATAACATTATAGGAATTCCTTTTTCTTTTGCTGTCATTATTAGATTTGGCCAAATTTCAGAGTCTACTAAAAATATTGCAGAAGGTTTCCACATATTTATAAAATTTTGCATTAGAAACTTTACATCAATAGGTAGAAACCTGTGATGAGCATTGTTAAATTTTTTTAATTCTTCCTTAGCTAAATTTGCTGAAGTTAAAGTTGTGGTTGTAACCAAAAATTCAAAAGATTTTCCACTACTAATTAAATTTTCTATAATAGGTAAAATACTTTTAAATTCCCCAATACTGGCTGCGTGAAACCAAATTAATGGAATATTTTTTCTTTTTAATACATTAAATTTTGATGAAAAAATTTTTTCTTTATATCTAAGCCTATCTTCCTTGTTGAAAAATTTACGTAAGATTATTAACAAAATAAAAAAAGGATACAGAAGAGTAGTAATTATTCTGTAAAATTTAATCATAAGTTATTTTAATTGTTTCTCGTATAATGACTTGTATTCTTTACATTCTTTTATCAAATAATCGTGATTACCTGAGTCGACTATTTTACCTTTATTCAAAACAAAAATTTTATCTGCATCATGAATTGTCGAAAGCCTGTGGGCGATCACTAATGTAGTTTTATTTTTTGTTAAGTTTTTGATTGCGTGTTGAACAATTTCTTCAGAGTCTGCATCAAGAGAGGAAGTGGCTTCATCTAATAAGATTATTGGAGACTCTTTTAATATTGCTCTGGCAATTGAAAGTCTTTGTTTTTGACCACCAGAAAGTCTAACCCCATTTTCGCCAATCATAGTATTATAATTATTTGGTAATTTTTCAATAAATTCCTCGGCCGCTGCAAATTTGCAGGCTTTTTTAATCTCTTCTATAGAAGCATCTTCTTTAGCGAATTTAATATTGTTTATTATCGTATCGTCAAAAAGAATAACATCTTGACTAACTAAAGAAATATTCTTTCTTAAAGAACTAAGTTTAATTTTTGAAATATCTTGACTATCAATTTTGATAAAGCCATTTTGAGGATCATAAAATCTAGGCAAAAGATTAATAATTGTGCTTTTGCCCGCACCACTATGACCAACAAATGCAGCCATAGTATTTCCTTTTATATTAAGATTTATATCTTTGAGAGCTTTTTCATTGGTAGTCTCATATTTGAAATGTACATTGTTAAACTCTATGTCTGAATTTTTGATGATTAAATCAGGTAAGCTATTATTTGATTGAGCAATAATTTTTTTGTCTGTAATAGAATTAATTCTATTAAACGCAGCAGCGCCTTGGTAAACAGCCATATTGAGAGTAGCTAAGGATCGAATAGGTTGATAAGCTAACATCATAGCTGCTAGAAAAGAGAAGAAATTATTAACAGCTAATTCTCCCGAAGCAATAAGTTTACCCGAAAAGAATATAAAAC
>Ga0233438_10004880_pt1 | contig 11541 bp, 9 predicted proteins | sample SI_123_September_FD_182720 | JGI IMG/M metagenome (GOLD analysis project Ga0233438, IMG submission 182720) | Seawater microbial communities from Saanich Inlet, British Columbia, Canada - SI_123_September2016_10_MG | ecosystem: Environmental > Aquatic > Marine > Inlet | place: Canada: British...
CGCCATTGAATGGGGTGCAAATATAATGCGCCTAATGAAATAGGAAAGTGATTTTTTGAATAATATCAAAAAGCCTCTACCTGTCTTAAGTACAGCTCTGCTAGGCAGTAAATATTGGCATTTCCTTTCTTCTTAAAACCAAAAACTTTAAAGAACAAATCGCAATTAACAACGGTTACTACTTACTCTCCAAGTTATCACTTGGAGAGTAAATCTGACAGTTTTTATTGACACTTTTTACAATTCGTCAAAAGTTCCCTGAATTTACTTTTTCACCCTACCCCCATACCTTACCGGATCCATTTCGGTTTTGAAATACTATTCCCCCTTGACGTATATTATATTAAAACGAGGTATGACTATTTAATTTTTTCTAGAATTGAAGTTTTATTGGGTTTCTTCTTCGCTTTCCAACAAATCTGGTGAATCATCAACTAAATCTTCATCTTCTTTAATGTAGGCTTTAATCATCGCCTTTTTCTGTTTTTCCGAAAGTCTATTACTCCAAAGCATAATTTTTGGTTTCTATTTAATTAGTTGATAAATGTTAGAACTGAATTTACTGATTGTCATTTCAATGAATTCTTCATCATCTTCAACGAATTTAGAGAGTTCAATGCAAACACGATCAGGACTAATTAACCAACTTATTCCATTTTCAGGATATCCTACGACACCACAAGTGGCTTCAAAAAGAGATATTATTTCATCAAAATACTCATCATCTGAAGGGTATACTTTTTTTCCAATACTTAAAGAAGTATACATGCCTCCTGAGCTTGCAAAACAACTAATACTAATATCAAGCTTAGAAGTTAAGCAGAATTCTTGAAATAAATCAACTAACCAAGTTTCGTTCATATGTAATATAATGCGATGATGCCTTTATGATTCATAATAATTATACCAATTCCCCAGCAATAGCTTTTGCTGTTTCCATTACTCTTAATTCTGCTAGTTTTTGTGCATCTGGTGGATATCCTGCATGTCTTAATACCTTTTTAACCGCTAATCGCATTTTAGCTTGTAAGGTCTCATACTTTGTCCAATCCAGCGTAGCATTAGCTTTTACCACACCAACAACAGTTTTGGCTAGCTCAGTCAAGATGTCTGTACCTAATTTACTAACCGCACTTTCATTTTCTATCAATGCGTCATAGAAGGCGACTTCATATTCAGTAAGTCCTAATTCTTCACCTCTACTTTTACGCTTTTTAAGATCCTTAGCTAGGTTGATTAGTTCTTGTAATGCCTCTGCTGATGTAATGCTTCTATTTTGGTACTTCACCATTGTCTGTTCAAGCATTTCACGTAAGGTCTTGCTTTGTACAAGATTGGTACGTGACATGGACTTAATCTCATCATTCAGCAGCCTGCGCAGCGTTTCTAAAGCTACATTTTGATATTCTGACTGCTTGATGTCCTTCAAGAACTCATCAGATAGAATGGATATATCTGGTGTTTCTATTCCTACAGAATCAAATACATTAATTATTCCTTCAGAGACTATGCTTTCGTCAATCACTTGCTTAATTGCCAATTCTAACTCACCAGATGTCCTACCTTCACCAACAGAGGTTTTAACCATGGCAGCCTTAACTGCTTGAAAGAATCCTACTTTACTTTTTAGTGCCTGAGCATCTTCATGAGGCATAGCAATACTAAAAGCCTTACTCATGGCAATGACCTCACGTAAGAAACGTTTCTTACCATCCTCTAAACACAACACATGCTCTTGTGCTGCTAGAATGGTCTTCATTTTTATACGTGAGCTGAAAGTGTCGTAACTGTCATAATTCACACCCTTAGCTCTACTCACGTAGGTTACTGCTGGATCATCTATGATATTTTGAAACTGCTCAGAATAGGGTGTAACAGGCTCTTCCAAGAACATATGATCTATGACATCTACCTTCTCAAGTAATAGCTGTACAGCTTGTTCTTGACCTTCTGCTGGGTTTCCTTTACCTCCAGAGTCTGAATAGAAACGCAATGCATTCTTTAGATCTGTGGCAATGCCTAGATAATCTACCACTAAACCAGCTGCTTTATCCCTAAATACACGGTTAACCCTAGCAATGGCTTGCATGAGGTTGTGTCCCTTCATGGGTTTATCAATGTAGAGGGTGTGTAAACACGGTGCATCAAAACCTGTAAGCCACATGTCTCTTACTATGACAATCTTCAACGGGTCATTAGGATCCTTAACACGTAGGGCTATCTCTTTTTTCTGCTCTTTTGTGGTGGAGTGCTTCACCAGATCTTGTGTATCACTAGCACTGCTGGTCATGATCACCTTAATAGCACCTTTGTCTATGTCATCATGGTGCCAATCTGGACGTATAGCTACAATAGCATTGTACAGTCTGGCAGCAATGGTTCTGCTCATGGCTACCACCATAGCTTTACCTACGTTGGTAGTGTCACGCTGCTCGTAATGATTAACAATGTCTTCAGCTACTGTTTTAACACGTTCTTCAGCACCTACAACAGCTTCCAATCTAGCATACCTACCCTTGGCTTTCTGTGCTTGTGTTTGGTCTTCTTGAAGCAGCTCGTCTTCCAGCTCCTTTAGGAGTTCTTCTCCTTCAGCACTGAGCTTAACTTTAGCCAGTCTACTTTCGTAGTAAATAGGCACTGTGGCTCCATCATTAATGGCTTGCTGAATGTCATAGATATCTACGTAATCACCAAATACGGCTGGGGTGTTAGCATCTTCTTTTTCTACTGGGGTTCCTGTAAATCCAAGGTAGGTAGCATTAGGAAGTGCATCACGCATGTACTTGGCAAAACCATAAACCATCTTCTTACCAATCACGTTGCCCTTCTCATCTTTTTCATCTACAGTTTTAGGAGCAAAACCATATTGGGTTCTATGTGCTTCATCAGCTACAACTACTACGTTGCTACGTTCTGTGAGTGCATCAAACGTATTGCCTTCCTCTGGCCAGAATTTCTGGATGGTGGTAAACACAACACCCCCACTAGCAACAGCTAATTTTTCCTTGAGATCACTTCTACTTCCTGCTTGCACAGGGGTTTGACGTAGCAGATTGGTAGCCGACCCAAAGGTGGTAAACAGCTGATCATCCAAGTCGTTTCTGTCAGTTATGACAATAATGGTGGGGTTGTTTAATGCTCTGATCACCTTTCCAGAGTAAAACAACATGGATAGAGACTTACCTGAACCTTGGGTATGCCACACTACACCACCTTTTCTGTCACCATCTTGAGCTGATGCACTAATGGTACGTTGTAACGCAAAGTTTACTGCGTAGTATTGATGGTAGGCAGCAATCTTTTTAATGATGTTTATGGTAGTAATCCCACTATCAGGATCAATGCTTTTGTCCTTTTCAAATACGGTGAATGAATAAATCAGATCTAGTAATGTGGTAGGATTCAGCATTCCTTCCACCATGATATCAATCATCATGTCCTGGGTACCTGCTCTGGTGATACCGTCCTTACTCTTCCAAGCACTCATTCTGGACATTCCAGCTGTTAAACTACCAGCCCTAGCATCATAACCATCACTGATTACCAGCAGTCCGTTGTAATGAAACAAGGATGGTATCTCACGTTTGTAGGTTTGCAGTTGATTGAAAGCTTCATTAACCCCTGTATTTTCATTGGTGGGGTTCTTTAGCTCAATCACTACTAGAGGTATGCCATTTACAAAGAGTACCAGGTCAGGTCTTCTTACACCATAAGATTCCTTCACCTCAAACTGGTTAACTGCTAGTAGGTGATTTTTAGTTGGATGATCAAAATCTACCACCTTCACAATCACACCACGTTCAGCACCGTCTACTGTAGTATTAACTGTAATTCCGTCCGTTAAAAGGTTATGGAACTCAGCATTAATGGCTGCTAAATCACCACCTGTAAACCCTTTAAGTTTATTAAGAGCTTCCTGTTTTACAATAGCTGAAACACCAGGATTTAGACGTTCTATGGCTTCTGTAAGATGACTCAGCAGCAGCACATCTGAAAGCTTCTTACGTTGTAAACTTTCAGGGTGTGGAGTAAAGTTTTCTCCTAATGTGTATTCCCAACCCAATGCTTGCAGTTGAGCAATCACATCATATTCTAAATCATCTTCTAAAGGGTTGGACATGGTTTGGTTGGTTTAGTTCTAATCTAGCTTCACACGTACTTGACCAGACATTAGTTTAGGTAATAGGGTATCTCTGGTTTGTTCTAATGTCCTTATTGATTTTCTGTTCATTGAAATTTTTTCAAAAAATGGCTGAACATGAACTCCAAATCTTTTTATTGATTCAATATCATTATAACTGAAATTAATGTTGAGAACATCAATTGGCTTAATACGTTGATGACTCCCACTGGTTCCTGAAGCACAAGATCCTAAATATTCAGAGGTGTCATTTGAACTCAAAAGGCAATAGATAAAAAACAACCATTCCTTTGAATCTGGTTTTACCACCACAAATTCTGTTGAGCAAATGGAATTTTCTTGAGCTTCATCTAGTACTAACCAGACACGACTGGTCCCTGGGTTCAGCTTTGAGATTAGAACTGATTCATTAATTACTTTGTATTTGTTACTCTTTATATCAATCCCTACATCTAATGAAGGATTCTGCTGATTGTCATAAGCAGGTAACGAATAATGTTCAAATGTCTTATCTGGATTGGCTTCGGGCTTAACAGAGGTCTTAATTATTTTAGCAGATCTTCCTACTGTGTACTCCTCCCAGCTGTCATCAGCTTCTTCAATAAACCATTGTCTAAACAAGGTTTGTGCTAATGCCTCAAGGGTCTCATTCTGTTTTTGAAGTAGTTCTATTTTATCATCTAAAGAAGACAATGCCTCTGCTATGGCCCGTTGTTCCTCAAGAATCGGCAGATTTATTTCTAGATCTAAAATATCCTTTGGCTTGACTCTTTGATGACTACCACTTGTACCAGAAGCCATACTTTTCAGCTTTCCAGTTATCAAAGGACTACGGAGGTAATAGTACAAATACCTCAGGCTACACATTTGAGTATTGATTCTATTTAACTGTACAAATTCAGTTGAACTGATAGAATTTATATTACAGTCTTCAATTTTCCATACCCTTGATGTTCCTGGATTCAACTTGGAGATTAGAATTGAATTTTTAAAAACTTGGTATTTGTTTGATGCAATACTATCCCCTGAATCAATCGTTGGGGTCATATAATTATCATAAGCAGGTAAACTATAATGATCATAACGCCTTTCAGGATAATCCTTGGGTGTAATAGAATCTCTTGAGTGCTGAACAATATTCTTTAGTTTCATCATAGAATATTTTTGAGCATAGTTGCAATTTTATTGTTCAATTCTAGATCTCCTTCACTTGGGTTTGACATGGTTTGGTAGGTTTAGTTCTAATCTAGCTTGACACGTACCTGACCAGACATGAGTTTAGGTAATAGGGTGTCTCTGGTTTGAGTTAAAGTTCTAATGCTAAGTAAATTCTGTTTTATTTTTTTAAATAACGGTCTAGAAACGGTATTGAATTTGATGAGTGTTTCCTTCGGAGGTGATAAAACTTGAAGTTTAGAAAACTGTCCTGTATTTAGGTTCATTGTGGCAGTACCTCCACTAGCATACTGAATCAGCACTGGCTTTAAACTCTTCATTAGCAGATAAATATAAATAGTCCAGACTTCAGATTTTGGTATAATAGTGTTGATTTGTTGATTTGTATGACACGGGCTATAGTTCATTGACACTACCCCTACAGTGGCAATACAACTCACTAACACGCTATCAGGAGGGATTAATTTATTTATTTGACTGTCTGACCCCTGTGTACTTAAATGTTCTGAGGAATCAAGAACGTAGGTTAGATTGTGCATGTCGGGAATCTTTACAAAGGGGATATCTCCTCCGAAATACTCTTTCATTTTTTTTGACGGTGTCTTTCCACAAACTATTGACCCTAAGGTTTTCAACTCAGCTTCCTCCCAGCTGTCATCAGCTTCTTCAATAAACCATTGTCTAAACAAGGTTTGTGCTAATGCCTCAAGGGTCTCATTCTGTTTTTGAAGCAATTCAATTTTATTATCCAAAGAAGAAAGTACCTCTGCAATAGCTCTTTGTTCTTGGAGTGGAGGGAGTTGAATCTTTAAAGTCTTGAAAATCTTATGATTCATATCAGGCTGAACCGATCCAGCTGAAATGGAAGTTAGAAACTCTTTCATTCCAGGAACTTTGAAATGGTAAAAGAGAAATTCATTTAATACCAAGTCATTGTTTCTTGGTACAATTCTGAAGCAATTATTGTGTAGTACACCGTATCGCCCCATGAATACGTATCCAACTTGTCCCGTCCTGGTAAACACTAGATCATTTCTGTTAACTAAACTTTTTTGTGGAGCATTTTTACTATCAATATATATTTCTTCAGAATTTTCAAGCAGGTCCTTTATCCTAAGTAAAGGAGTCTTTGTCTTGGTTTCTGAAACCAAATATTTCGTTTTAGAGTTTATAGCTAGTCCTTGATACAAGTCCACTATATCACCAAAGAAATAAGATTGCCAACTAGCCATTAGAAATAATCTTTTGCAAGTTGCTTTTTATGATTGAATTCAACTTTTGTTCAGACTCTAGTTGATTTTCTAAAATTGATGTTAGCTCTTTGAATCTATTTGGAAAATCAAAATCATCAACTACTTCAACCAGACCTACATATCTGCCAGGTGTAAGTGAGTAATCTAACTTTTTTACTTCTTCTATAGTGACTGACTTACAGAAACCAGCTATATCTTCATAGCTGTCATCACCTTTTCTCCATTTGTGGTATACCTCTGAAACGGAAGCAATATCCTCTTTACTAAAGTCTCTAAGCTTTCTACTTACCAAGTGTCCCTTATCTCTAGCGTCAATAAACAGAACCTCATTAGGTCTAGCCGTTTCAGATCCTTCTTTACGCAAGAACCATAAACAAGCAGGTATACCAGTATTTAAAAACAGCTTCTCAGGAAGATTCACAATACATTCAACGGTACCAGCATCTACCATGTTCTTTCTGATCACATCTTCACCACTGCTGTTGGTAGTCAACGCTCCTTTAGAAAGAACTACTCCAGCTCTACCATCGGGAGCTAGATGAAACAGAAAGTGTTGTAACCACGCATAATTGGCATTTCCAGGTGGTGGTGTACCATATTTCCATCTACCATCTTCAGCAAGTAGCTCACCAGACCAATCACTGACATTAAAAGGAGGGTTAGCTAGGATATAATCAACACGTACATCTTTCAGCTCATTCTTTAAAAAACTACCTTCTGTGTTCCACTTAACCATTGAACTGTCAATACCTCTAATGGATAAGTTCATTTTACAGAGTCTCCATGTAGTTTGGTTACTTTCTTGTCCGTAGATGGTGATGTCTGAAATCTTACCCTGATGCTCTTCTACAAACTTTTCACTCTGTACAAACATCCCCCCAGAACCACAGCACGGATCCATTACACGTCCTTTGTAGGGTTCTAGCATTTCAACAAGTAGGGTCACAACAGACTTGGGAGTGTAGAACTGACCACCTTTCTGTCCTTCCTTTAATGCAAACTCACCTAAGAAGTACTCAAATACATGTCCCAAGACGTCTGCATTGATACTTTCTGTATCACCAAGAGCTATGTTACCGATGATATCTAGCAGTCCTCCTAAAGCAGTCTTATCCAGGTTCTCTTTAGCATATACTTTAGGTAAAACACCTTTTAGCTGCGGGTTCTCTGCTTCAATGGCATCCATAGCACGATCAATAAGCACACCTATCTCTGGTGACTTAGCATTGTCAAGAAGGTAGTTCCAACGTGCATCTTTGGGTACATAAAACACATTCTCAGCCAGGAATTCATCATGGTCTTCAGGATCATAGCCCTGCTCCACAATGGTGTTGTAGAGTTCTGTAAATGAATCTGATATGTACTTCAAGAAGATGAGTCCCAGTACAACGTGTTTGTACTCTGCTGCATCAATATTATTACGGAGTTTGTCTGCTGCTTTGAACAGCTGTTTCTCTAGATTCTCTGTGGACTTTTTAGCCATGATTGGTTTATGAGGTTACCATGGAAAGTTACAAATACGATTGGAATTGGCGAAGCCTTACAAATAGCGTCACTTATGACATAAATCTGTGGGTAACTTTTAGTTCTCCACAATTCTTGGATATGTGTTGTAATGCGTTACAGATTTGTAAAAAAATATCTAATGAACACTTTACAAAGTACCACCATTTAACAAATTCATGACTTCACGCTAACTTTACATATATCTCAGTAGAAGACGCTAATTACGTACTGTGACGTACTACTTCTAAACGAAATAGCCCCACAGCAGAGCTGCGGGGCGTTATATTAAAGTCCACTAAGGTGTACTTAATCTAGTGGAGTGGATTCTTTCATTGAATTGATGATACGATGAATCATACTCTTTTTCAAACTATAAGTTTCTATCAACTGCTTTACTGAAGCTCCATCATCATACTCTTTAAAAATCTTTCTGTTTCTATCTTCTCTCTCGTCATTTGACAAGTGAACCTTGAGTACAGACTGCTCAGGAACTTCGTCTACCGGTACAAAATGCATCCATCCATCCTTTTTAACTAGCTCTAATAGCAACACATTATCACTGTCAAATCGGAACTCTTTGGCACGTACTTTAGTCTGTTTCAAATAGCGTTGATTGCTCTTGTGAGTTTTACCAATTGCAAAGGCAGAATCTATCAAGTTTCCCATCTGAGAAGAACCTGCGATATGCGACATCTCAATCGGAGAACCATCTGGAAGTTTAGGAGTATGTGCAATCACTAATATTGGAATTCTATGTCGTCTTTTGAGGTTATTCAATTGATTTAATAGCTCAGTAGCATCGGCCGCCCTTTCTGTATTTGGCTGTAGAACACTGATATTGTCTAGAATTACTGTATCCGCATAATTAAGAATAATTAATTGCTCAATATCTTCCAGGGCTGATTTTTGAGTTCTCTTATCGTATAAATATTCAGGATCAAATGCTGCACGAAGGACAGAACACTCACGAGACAGTCCCTTAAGTCGTTGTGATATCTGTCTGTCAGATAGTTCAAGATCTAAATACAAAACACATCTTTTCTTCTGGTCTATATTAAAATGATCATAGTTTGTCTGCCCGTCACTTAATGCAATTGCAATTTGAACAGCGAGGAATGATTTACCGGTATTTGTTGGACCAAAAAGAATACAAAGCTCCTGCTCATGCCAAAATTCACCGAATAGCATTCGTAAAGGCGGCAAATTCTTGTTTCGCTCCAACATAGTATCAATGCGCTCTACCTTAAACCTATTCGTTTTTCGCTTTTCATTAAAAATATCCTTAGGGTAATCCCTCTGGTATTTTATAAACAGCTTTTCATTTCCTTTATGTTCATAGTAGACTTTTAAATCAGAAGGTTTTAAAGCTGTGTAATGAGGTAGTATTGAATCACCCCGCTCAACAGCTATTTGATTGTTTGGATATACAACCGCACCAATCTTAGTATTAGTGTCACTTCTCTCCCATCGCTGACCAAGAGGTTCTGTTGTCGTATAATTCCAACCATAATATGACATGAGCTCACCACAAGTATGCGTTTGATTATATTCTTGTACTATTCCATTCTGACTAACCGATGTATCAAGCGAACAGCTAAACAGCATCAACGTATTGAGTTCCTTTTCTGTTAGATACTCTGGTATTTCTAGGCTTGTTACAGGGAATTGATCACAGACAAAATAATCACCACTACCAAGAACTGACACAATAGGCTCATTATCTAGATCATGAGCGATTACTTTCTTGTTCACCTCTACTCCACTCCAATAAATTAAGTACACGCTAGTGGACTTAGTTTGGTAAAATAGGATCTTTTCTAGATTCACTTTCCCATAAAGAAGGCTACGCATCTTCCTTTTAAAAGCTTCAAGCTCTTCCCCATCACTCAATTCTACAGAAAGCGCATACAGTCCATTAATACCTAGAGCAATTCCAACAAAAGAAGGGTTGTAACTGAGTATTTCTGATGGACTGAATGTTTTCCTTTGCCAATCATCTACTAGAGGTTCTTTGGTTTTGCTTAATGGAACAGTGCATATACCTGATTCCCCTAATGCCATTACTAGCTCTCTCACTCCGTTTTCTAAATCTTTCATGATTTATCTTATTAAATTAAATACCCTACAGCGGTATTCATAAAAGCTGTAGGCTCAACAGGACAAATTTTCAGAAAAAATGATCACTACTTTATTATAAAAATAATCAGGTTTTTATCGCAGTTATTAACAGTTTATAATACTAAAAATAAAGGTTTTAACATGACAAACATGAAGTGATACTTGCAATTAAAATTAACATCAACGTTGTGAATAAATATTGCTTAATACTGAAGCTATTAATTGAGATATAAGAAATGATTATCAGTGTTGATACATAGAAGACACAGGGCGACATACACTCTAAGAGCGACCGTGTTTATCCTCTTAAAGTTTTAAACTAAAGGAAAAGTGAATTCTGTAGGACCTTGTAACCTATGGCTTCATAATCCAAGAATCCATCTTCAGAAATTTCAAATTCAACACTAATTGGGTCATATGAATCAATTACTAACCCGGAATGATCTTTGACCATTCTTTCAAGCTGTTGTTGACTTAATTCAAGTTCGGCATTACTTAACTCAATAGAAGAACTGAAAGGGTCATAGCTTCTTCTTTTAGATTTGATAGATATTAAAGAACTGTTCTCTTTTAAGATCTCCCCTTCAAGTGTATTCTCACCGCATTCGGAAATAACAGAATCAACCCAAGTATAGAAATCATTGAGATTGTTTTTGTCAATCTTTTCCTGCCCTATATAAACAGTATGAATAGGATGTTCTGTTGTCCATACAAACCCGAAACGAAACACGCCTTCTGAATTGAGTACTCGCTCAATGTTTTCTTTTAACCCCATCAATCTGGATAGTAACGGATAATCTCCCAGAACACATTCATATCCTCTGTAGGTCCATAAGTATGACCGAAAAAGCTTTCATGCTCTGGAGTATCAATGTTAAACTGTAAGGCGTCAGCACCATATAAAACGGCCTTTGAGTACACTTGGTAGGGCGCTTCAACATTTCCCAAGTTCATCACGTCTATAGTTTCCTCCGCTAAATCTATCAGCAACAGAGACTTAGGAAAAATTAGTGTGTCAGACTTATTGAGCGGTATTAATTCATAGAGTACCTGATCTTCTCCGGTATTTCGCACGAACACAAGGTTTCTGATAGAATCAATAAAATCAAACTTGACGACTTCAGAACTAACAGAATCGTATACTACTTCAAAACGATTACCCTGCCAAACACCGGCAAAATCAAAATCTGAAACCACTGTGGTTCCAAAGTTCTGTTCATTGACTCCGTCACGAATGCTTTGAGCATTACAGATAAAGGAAAGGAGAACAAGTAAAATAATTTTACGCATATGAGCTTCGTTTAATTTATAACGCTAACTTGATATTAAATAGTGCGTTCTACTTAA
>Ga0233438_10004885_pt1 | contig 11527 bp, 1 predicted proteins | sample SI_123_September_FD_182720 | JGI IMG/M metagenome (GOLD analysis project Ga0233438, IMG submission 182720) | Seawater microbial communities from Saanich Inlet, British Columbia, Canada - SI_123_September2016_10_MG | ecosystem: Environmental > Aquatic > Marine > Inlet | place: Canada: British...
CGATTTTGTGATATCTCTTAAATAATCAACAGGCCTGAAGAAATATAATCCTTTCTGAGTATCTAATACTAAATCTTGTTCTGATAAAATATTTTTAGAAGAATTTAATTCGTAACCATATTTTTTGGTTGTATTTAAGTCTGTCATACCAACAAACTCAGACAGAGTTAAATCTTTCAATCCAAAATCTATTCCCCCAACAAAATCACTTTGTTGATATTCAAAACTATATTTTATATTCATCAACGAAACATCTATGGTGTTATCTACTATACTTTCCTTTATAGAAAGACCGTCAGCTTGGCTTTCTATGATAGAAGAAGTTTTAGTAAGTGATTCCATGAATTGTTTAAAAGTATCTGCTCCGTCAATATTTTCAATAATCTTTTGTCTATCAAACATTTCTGATGATACTGAATTGAATTCAGATACAACATTTATTAAACTGAGTCCACCGTATAGCTGAATATCAATATTTTCTGTAAGATATTCTTGACGAGCACCAGTGAATGGGGAAAACTCAAATGTGGTTTTCTTGGGCATCAGTATCATATCTAAATTTGTATATTCTAGAATAGTTCCGCCATATAAAGAAGGCCTAATAAGATCAACAAAATCTTGATTATCTTCTTCCGCATTATAGAGTTCGAATGTGTATGTTTTGTATTTTTCAACAACAACATCATTTCCATTTTCTATAAAATATCTTTCCGCTGTAATTGATTCTATAAATTCAAAATTTTCTTTTGGATTTCGTGTGTAAGTTTCTACTGCTGCTTGTTCCATGGCAAAACCACCAACAAACAGCTGTCCTTGTTTGACAGTACTTAAAGAAACTCCACCTTCTAATAATGGATCGAAATTAATATTACTGAAAGATGCATTTCTTTGAGAGAAAGTTGAAAATCCAAATCTAGAATTAATAAACCTTTTAGTATCTTCATAATCATTTAAATCTATTTCTATTACCGTTTGAAGGTCAATAGTAGTAGAATTCATCTGACTTGTGTATACTTTAACAATGTTTTGGTTTTTTTCTACTCTTATCTTAGAACCAGTTGGACTTTGATCCCATCCACCAGCAGTATCTAGAGGGTTTGCTGGTGGCAGTTCATTAGTCCACATATGACTACTTACATGACTTGATATAATGTTACCACTAAAATTGATAGACTGGCCGATGTTTGTAGCTAACATCCAAGTTTCTCCACCAAACATGCCGCCTTGAGTTCTAACAGCACTCAAAGTATACTCATAATCATCTTCTTTTACGTAGCCAACTATCACACCAATAGTATCATCGTCCTGAGCAGATGAATTAATATCTACTTCCAGATTAAAAGAATCTATGGGTGATGGAGAAACAAATCCAATATACGACCTAGAATTTTCAGTAGATTTTATATTGTCGTTAGAATCTACTGTCCAAGAATCTAATTCGCTTGGTCTATTTGGATATGTTGCAATTCCATTTGTCGGTAATGGGCCATGAGAAAACCTATGCCAAGAATTTAAAATACCATATGAATTTACGCCAGTGGTTCTAGGTTGTACATCCAAGACACCATTTGTCAACCCGTCCAAAGAAGTTAGAAATGTTATTTCCAGTTTTCTAGTAATTTCTCTATGTTTTACTAGTCTATAGATGAAATCAGTTTCGTGTGATAATTGAACTCCATCTATCTCAATAGTAAATGGCCTAGTATTAATATTATCATTATCAATCCAATCATCGATTGAACTAACCCATATATTAGATGAATATACGCCATCATTAACAATATGAAAATTTTCTGTGTATTCGCCCGAATTTATATCAAATGGATTTTCTATTATATCTGGAATTCTTTCAAACCCAAACCAAAGTAGACATCTTCCGGCGGGGATATCGATATCTCTAATGTTTATAGATAAATTATTCCAACCAATATCGTTTTCAACATCAAAGTCATAGGAAGCTACTAATTGAGAAGAAAGACCAGAATGAAATTCATCCAAATTGTTTATTGCATCCTCATATTCGTCAAGACTTCTATATACATGTATACGCAATCTTGGATTTGAAGTTTGAATATTTGTTGCATTTATCGAAAAATGGAAAGCATCATTTACAGTTTCTTCGACTAACTGATAATCTTGAACGTGTTCGACAGGTTTGGTTGCAGTTTTTCTGAAATCTCCTTCCAATACGATGAATGCGGCAGATTCTTTATTTTTTTGATTTTGCCTTGATTGCCATTGACCAGCATACATTTCATCGAAAAGAGAAATATATGAATTTGGATCTGGAGCTTCAATATTAGAATAATTTTCAGAAGTTTCTGTTCCTACTTGGACATAATTACTAGTACTTGCTTCTCTATAATCAACTTCCAGATAATTATAAATTAAATTGGATCGTATAACCTTGTATGGCTTATACATCTGCAGAGGATCTAATGCATTTGCATTTCCTCTATCATTCTCTGGATAATAGTAATTTATATACTGCAACTCAACTTCAGTTGCAGAATCAAAAATTATATTGTCTACTCTTCTCGTACTGGCCTTTACTGCTGGCCCGCCACGAATTGTAATTTGAGGCATGTTTAATTATCCAAAAAATCTATTACTATCATTTCTATCTATAAAGGGTCCAACTGGTTGGTTTGTATTTTTGTCCAGTATAGGAACCAATGTATATAATTTATCTTCTCCAGTTCTCATTATAATTATCCCTTTTTCAGAACTAAAGTCATCTAGTGCTTCTGAAATTGGCGGAGACAATTCCGGCAATTCGCTTTCATTTCCACCCCCTGTTGGTGCTGAAGTTATTGGATCTTCTGCCGGCGGTTGAGCAATTACAGGATTTTGATCTGCTTCTTCGCTTGGTGGTGAATTGATAAACTCTTCCGTTTCAGTTTCATCTGTCGCAACATTATTAACAGTACTTTCAGTTTCAGTTTCATCAGCTGATGGGCGCAATTCTATTGCCGCATCTACAGAAATATCTACGGATAATCTTGGTCTTGTTTCTTGATCCTCTGGTTCGTCAATACTTGTTGTTGGTGGTAAAGTTGCATCTTCAGAATCATCACTCAATTCAACTACGTCAACAATGGCTGTTTCTGTATCGTCTTCTGACAACACAGGCGGAACCGTAGAATCTCCAAGGTCAGTATCTCCAATGGAAGAAACAGTATTGTCTGAAACTCTATCTTCGTCAGCTGTTGATATAACTGCACCCTGATCTAAAGATGCATCATCATCTGATACGAATTGTATCGATTCTTGATCGCTTTCATCTTCATCAGTGAGAGTAGATACGCCCTGATCTGTTGGAGTTTCGACATCTATCTGGACGCTTGATGATTGTTCGTTTGTAGTTTCTTCTACGACACCTGTAGCTTGAGATATTTCTTCTTGTTCGTCTACAGATGATACAAAAGGAACGTCGGCATTATTTTGGGAGTCTTGGTCGCTTGAAAGTTTTAAATCTTCATCGTCAGCAATCTCAGAACCCTCTTCAGTCACCAACTCTGTTATTTCCACCACATTTCCATCAGTTACTGGTGGAGTAGTATTATCTACTTCGGGCGTATCCGTTAATACACCAACAGCTGTATCATCAAGGCCTTCACCTTCTAATATTTGTGTAGTTTCTGTATCGTTCTCTTCACTAAAGGCTTGAGATTGTGACGAATCTGTGGCATCAGTTCTATCATCAGTTGATACCTCAATAGCATCCGTGGCATCAATTCGTTCATCTACGAGTGCGCCAGTAGCATCTGTAGAATCAACTCTATTATCCGTCAATCCTTCTACGGCATCTGTATCATCAATTCTTTCATCAACAAGTGCTCCAATAGAATCTGTATCATCTGAACGTTCATCTTCTAATGCTACTATGCCTTCGCTAACGTCTGTTCTTCCATCGGTAAGTGCCTCTACCGAATCTGTAGAATCTATTCTATCATCGGTTAGTGCTGCAACTGAATCTGTTTCTTCCGTTCTTTCATCGGTAAGTGCCTCTACCGAATCTGTAGAATCTATTCTATCATCGGTTAGTGCTGCAACTGAATCTGTTTCTTCCGTTCTGGCATCATCTTGTGCCCCTAAAATTGTAACTTCGTCTTGACTATCATCAGTGAGCGCAGCTATAGAATCGGTATCATCAAACCTCTGGTCAGTTTGTGCTTCGATAGAATCTGTATTATCCTGTCTTTCGTCAGAATTTAATGTAGATGGGTCAGAAGTGTCTTCTGTGGATGTTTCTGTAGAACCGACTGGTAAAGTATTATCATCCGTTTCTGTGCTAGTCAAGACACTTTCTGCTGAAGTATCGCCTAGATCATCAGTTCCTGATAAGCTGATAATACTATCATCAATATTATCTGAAATGCCTGTTGTGATTGCAGTAGTATCATCTACATTATCATCTGTTACAGTGCTAACAATAGAAGATTCATCTACTCTTACATCAATATCAACTTCAATAAAATCAGACTCGTCTGTTGGTATTTCCGAAGAAACATCCGTAATAATTAATTGGTCAGAAACATTTTCATCTGCTGCCGCAATTGCATCAGTATCGTCTACAGAACCTTGCTCGCCCTCTATACCGATAGATGTATCATCTTCTTCGGTTTCATCTCCCGATACTGATATTGTAGAATTATCGATAGAATCATTATCTGTAGCTGCAACAGCATCAGTTCCATCTCCTATACCATCTCCATCAATAAGAACTTCGCCCTGAGCATCTGTAGGAATTTCTGTAGGAATTACTCCCTGTCCACTTGCATCTGCCGGAATTTCTGATATAGAAGACACTGCTATAGATTCTTCATCACTCTCATCCGAGTCGATAGAAATATCCACAGAAGAATCTATAGTAGTAGCTGATACGGAAGAAGTCTCTGCTGCAGAATCTTCTGCAGATTCATTATCTGATTGCGATATATCAGAATTATCTTCTGAAATTTCTGCGCTAACTAAATTATCCTGAGAACTATCTTCTGGAGTTTCGTCTGATATTTGTAAATCAACTAATGTATCATCTACAACATTGCCATCTGTCAAAGATACATCTGAAGTATCTACCTCTGATTCTGATGCAGAAAGTATCGCATCAGTATCATCGACTGCAGAAACAATTGCAGTTTCAATTGCATCAGTATCATCAGGAGTTTCCGTATCGGTAGACTTTGCAATATCAATTTCATCCAACAATTGATCTGAATCTGTTATATCTTCTGTAGATAATTCTTCTATATTCTCAGCTGAGGTAGATTTAACTGTTTCGCTATCACCAATATTTTCAGTTGTTGTTGATATATCTCCAGATAATTCCAATACTTCTTCACCGTCTGTCAAGACAACTGTAGATGTGTCATCGATAGAATCGATATCGCCCACAAGCAAGGAAGAGTTTTCTTCTACCTCTTCTCTATCAATCTGACCTATTGCAGAACTATCTTCAGATGTCGTAGAATCTGAAAAAATATTATCTGTTGTTTCTTCTACATTTTCATCTGCGATAGTTAATACTGATGTGTTATCACCAACTTCTTCAGATGTTGCTAAAATCCCTTCGTTGGTTTCTCCAACTTCTTCCGCGGCCGCAGCTGATGGGGATGTGTCATCTAGTGACCCTATATCATTTACTGATAAGGTTTCTGGAATATCTTCTACTTGTTCATCATCAACTATAGATATTTCAGAAACATCGCTCGTTTCTTCAGAAGATAATGATAAAGATTCTGAACTATCTTCTACATCTGCACTATCGCCAGCAATAATCGCGGAAGTATCTTCTGCCGCTTCTGCAGTTACCTCTATGGATTCTGAACTATCGGCAACTTCTGCACTATCACCAGCAATAATCACAGAAGTATCTTCTGGTGCTTCTACAGTTACCTCTATGGATTCTGAACTATCCTCTACGCCTATAGAATCTCCAATAGAGATTGTAGAAGTATCTTCTGCCGCTTCTATAGAAGTTTCTATAGATTCTGAACTATCCTCTACGCCTATAGAATCTCCAATAGAGATTGTAGAAGTATCTTCTGGTGCTTCTACAGTTACCTCTATGGATTCTGAACTATCCTCTACGCCTATAGAATCTCCAATAGAGATTGTAGAAGTATCTTCTGGCGTCTCTGTTGGGGTTGTTTTAGATTCTGAACTATCATCTACATCTGTGGCCACGGGTGGTATGATAGATGAAGTGTCTTCGGGTACATTGCTAGTAAGAAGTGAAGATTCAGTACTGTCAGTTGGAAGTTCTGATGGTGTTTCGGGCGATACTGTGAGATCGTTGGCGGCTTCGGTTGCTAAAACTGAAGGATCAGTGTTATCTTGTACGTTGTTTGCTGCTGCTAATAGAGTTTCAGTATCATCTTCTGATGTTTGAGAAGCGAGTATAAATTCTCCAGATTCGTCAGGGATTTCATCAACAGTAGAAGCTGTTTCAAAAGACGAATCTTGTGGTATTTCTGAATTTAAAATTTCATTTTCAGTTATATCTGGTATGTTTTCTGATGTATCAGAAGTTTTGGCAATATCATCCTGATTGACATTAGTTGATGTGACAAAATCGAATGAAGAATCGTCAGCAATATTTGAAGGTGCTTCTATCGTGTCTGTCGTATCTAAGCTCTCACCCGCCTCCGCGGCCGAAATAAATGAATTTTCATCTACATTTTCTGAATCTATAACAGATGGTATAGAATCGTCTGGAACTTCTCCACTAGAGGAAATTGTTTCTGCAGAATTTTCATCTACATTTTCATCTGCAACTACAATAATATTAGATTGATCAGCATCATCATTAGCAGATGAGGAAACTATAAAACTATCCTCATCAACATTTTCTGATGCCACACCTAAAGCAATGTCAGTATCTTGTACATTTTCAGAAGATGATAAAATTAATGCTGCATCTTCGGGAGTAGTATCTTCGCCTAATGTTGATGATAGTGAAAGGTCTTCTAATTGATCAGAACTAGCAATAATAGAATCTGTTGAATCTTCTGGAACTTCGGCATTTTCATTTGAAATGGTAGATGCATCATTGCTTTCGGAATCTGAAACTGATGTGAACGAAGAGAAATCTTCAGAAGTTTCTGTGGTTGTAGTTATTTCTGGGGAAAAATCATCTGATGTCTCTGTAGACCCAACAACAAAATCTGTATTATCTACTGTATCATCTGCCCCAGCGTTTATTTCCGCACTGCCAGTTATTTTATCTTGAGCTTCGGCGATATCTACACTTTCGCTAGTTTCTCTAACATCTAGAAAGCTAGCAATTTCTTCTTGTTCTGTCTGTTGTAGCGCAGTTTCGACAAAAGTTTCAATATCTTCTACAAGGGTTTTATCTTGTAAATTAAAGGTTTCTTCAATTTCAGATATTGGAGTATCTAAAAGAGTATTTACAAATACATCCGTAAAATAATTCTGTGTAGTAGTGGATATATTTTCAGTTATGGACTGAGCAGTTAAATCCTGTAAAGCTTCTATCTCTACAACACTCTGAACACTATTTTCGATAAAAGACTGTAGTTCTGCAATTGATAGTATATTTGTATTTTTTAATTCATCAACATCAATAAAATTAGATAGATTTTGAATAATAAAATCAATAGTTAATTTTTCGCTAAAGCTCTCCAACTGAGATAGGAAAGAATTTTCAGTCTGTTCGATTAAGTCTGCTAACTTGAGGTCAGAATTTTCTGATAACTCTCCTATTAGTTGCTCTATAAGATTTGATTTTTCAAGATTTTCATCATATTCTGAATTTAATGTGGATACTGTTTCTATATTTTCTGTGGGAGCTATTTCGGATAGCGATTGTGTCTCAGAAAATTCTGTTAGATCTAAAGTTGACTGGTCTTCTTTTTCAGTAGAATTTATAAACTTCGCATCGGAAGATGTAATATTCTCAACAACTTCGGTAGAAGAGATTTCAGAAATAGATATAGTTTCACTAGTCTCTGTCGCAGATGTTTCTTTTGGGTCTGCAGTTTCACTAGTCTCTGTCGCAGATGTTTCTTTTGTGTCTGCAGTTTCACTAGTCTCTGTCGCAGCTGTTTCTTTTGTGTCGGCAGTTTCTAAAACTTCGGTAGAAGAGATTTCGGAAATGGATATAGTTTCACTAGTCTCTGCTGTAGATGTTTCTTTTGTAACAGAAGATTCTACAGTTTCTTTTGTTTCAATTTCTGATACATCACTTATATCAGAAATTTCAGTAGATTCTAAATTTGAGGCCTCAATAGTCTCAACGCTTTCCAATGATGTTATCTGAGAAATATCTAGCTCTTCGATAGTTTCAGTAACATCTATTCCAATAGCAGAATTAGATTCATTTTCTTCAATTGTGCCAAGATCACTAATCGCCTGCGTTTCCACAGTATCTGTAATCGTTTGTTCTTCTGTAGATATAGTTTCCGATTCTTCGGTAGTTTCAATATCTGATATTGCAATAATTTCAGTATTTTCTATTGCTGCAAGGTCAGATAATCCCAATTCTTCAGTTTCTTCTACAGAAACTATAGAAGAAGTTTCAGTAACTTCAGCATCTTCAGTAACTTCAATATCTGTATCATCAGTAGTTTCTTCTGGTGCAGAATATACTAATGTTTTTAATTCAGTATCTTGTAGATAAGCCAGAACAAACTGCCGCAAACTAACCATATCATCATCTGTGATATATTTTGAACGTCTTGTAAGCTCTGTTATCTTTTCAGATGTAAATTCTAATTCGGATAAATCTGGCGCAATTACTAAATTACCCACATTTTCAGCAACAAATTTTTGTAAAATTTCTTTTACTTCTGTCACATCTTCTTCGAATGTGTTAATTCTTTTAGCAACATTTGAATATAATTGTGACGTTGCCGCCGAAATAGTTTTCGCAGAAAAATCTTTTGATATATTATCAGAAATATTAGTTGTTTTTTGTGCGTCTTGTACAACTTGATCAGAAATATTAGTTGTTTTTTGTGCGTCTTGTACAACTTGATCAGAAATATTAGTTGTTTTTTGTGCGTCTTGTACAACTTGATTGGCCACATTAATAATAGTATCCTGAACTTCTCTTTCAGGTTCGTCTGCGAAAGTTAAAGTTCTGGTAATTTCTACATCATAATTAGCAGTCTGTGGGTCATTCAATTCTACATTAAATTCTAAAGTAGTTCCATCAACATCAAATGTATAATTATTTGTAGAATTTAATGTGGGATTTGTTACAGATAGTCTGACAATATCTCCGTCTGAAACAGATACACTTGTACCACTATCTACACCGTTTTTTATAATCTTTCCAGAAGAAAATGTTACTGTAGATGGATCTGTTGTTAATCCGCTAACAAATATTTGGTTTGTCTGAGTAGTTATATTCCAAGATGCAGTAGATGTATCATAAACATAAGTTAGACTACCCTCAGTGACGCTCTGCCCGTCTGTGGGGTTGGTTACGCCAGCTGGCGAACCTATTCCAATCTTTACTTTGATTATATCTCTGAATAAGAATATGTTTATGACTGACATCGTATCTCTATAAAAAATAAGGGGAAGCTAATGCCTCCCCTATATTTATTTCAAATTTTAATCTTTAGAGATTATCAAGAAAAAGTATTATCCGCAATCGCTGCAATATCTCTTGGAGTATAATCACTATATTGTGGTCTGATAGGCCCACCTCTGGTTAAGAGGAAGATTCTCATACCATTACCAAATGGTTTAGTTGACATCATACCAACATATGTTCTATGTGTTGCATTTGTTGTCGTATCAAGTGCATCCGCGCCATCTCTAAATGCAGTAGATGCAGTTGCAGCCGCAGCGCCCTGTTTTGCATTATGCCAATCATATGGCTGACGGAAGTTGAGCTTATCTCCATTTGAAGATACATGTTCAGAGCCAGGCGTATGGCCCGTTTCTAATGTACTTTCTTGTGCAGAGTCTAAGTCATACTTAGTTGCAGATGTTTTAATAATACCACCTTGAGTAGAACTATCAGCACCAGCCACACAAATCAAATCCATTTCTGCATCACTGTAGATAAATCTCTGTGATGCTAGTGGAGTTGGGAAGTTAAAGATAACTGTTTTATCTTGCGTGATTGATAGCTGTTCAACAGGGTTGATACATGCAGGGCTGTCAACCTGTGGAATAACAGCAGAAACATGATAATCCCAAGGTTTAAACACATCATTCTCACGAACAACAAATCTATAGATACCTTTAGCAACTTTATGAATGTCATTCCAGATAGAAGGAATATCTCTATCTTCTGGAACTGATACTAAGTATGTTGATTTACCTGTATCTCTTTCTTCAACATCATTATAGTTTTCATAAGAAAGTTTTACAACTGTACCATTTTCTATCGGTTGGTTAAAGGTCCATGTATCGTCGGTGAGAGAATATGCATACATTGGTTTTTCAACACCAAAATATTCTAAACTGACATTTGTAGTACCAAACTCAACATTACCATCGGCATTAATAGTATAGTTCTGTCCAAGAACAGCAGCATCTGCTTCTGAACCATCCACGAATACTTTAAGTCTGTTGATTTCAAACAATGGATTTGATGCGGTTCCGCTTCTTCCAAAGAAGTTTGTATATTGATTATCAAATCCAGCGCCATTCCAAGCATATTCGTATACAAATGTATCGTCTTCTGGGAATGTATCAATAACTGCCTCAATTCTCATAGCCGTACAAGTTGCCGAAGCATTCAAAGCTCCAGAAGTTTCAACAATCGCAGCCTGTGCTGCTGTGGTTACAATATCACCAACTTTCATGCTGATTGCACCAGTACCTGGCGTAGTCCACATTGTATATACAACAGCACTACCTACTGTGTGCTGTTCAAACCCTTTTTTCGTGGCGGCAGCTGCGCCAGCTTGGTCGGCATAGTCAGTAAGAAATCCACTTGTAGCACCCCTTTGAGAATGTTGAGGTAGTCCTACGATTTCAGCATCTGCAGATGTTGATGGCACCGGCGTAAATGAAGCTGGAGTTGCTGCAACAGCACTTATAGAATTGCCAGCAGCATCAACTGTTGCATCCATTAAAGTGTAATGGACAAGTTGAACTCTTCTTGAAGCAACTAAAGTTTGTGCTTCTGGTGATGTTGGAGTAAACAAAGCAACACTTGATACGATAGGAAGTTCCCTTGCGTCACCAGTTGGACTTGCTGCTGGAGCTAGTTCAGTTTTATCTAGAATTTTTACATCAGTTCTAGGATCTAAGTATGTATCAACTCCAGTAGAAGAACGATGTCTAACTCTATATACAGATAATCCAAGTCTTGCAGGGCCCTGCATTTGGTTTCTAGCAGCATTAAAGTTTGCTAACCCACCAGTAGTGAATGAACCGTCATCGCCAACAGCTAACGCGGTGGTAGAATGTACATCTACAGTCGCAGTTCTTGATGCAACAGTATTATCAAAAGCAGTGATTCTCTGTCCAACAGGAACAAAAGAAGTTCCATATGCTGAACCATAATTTAAAGGAAATTCAGTTCTTTGTGAGATAT
>Ga0233438_10004896_pt1 | contig 11509 bp, 6 predicted proteins | sample SI_123_September_FD_182720 | JGI IMG/M metagenome (GOLD analysis project Ga0233438, IMG submission 182720) | Seawater microbial communities from Saanich Inlet, British Columbia, Canada - SI_123_September2016_10_MG | ecosystem: Environmental > Aquatic > Marine > Inlet | place: Canada: British...
GATGTTTTCTATTGTCAACGGGCGAAATATATGGTATAACTAATTCTTCGCTGGACCATTGCAACACATTTGTATTCATGTCGCAATATTTCATAAATCTGCGCTCCCACATAGACCTATAGGTCACATTTTTAGCATTTCCCACATATTTATGTGTGTTAATAGGATTATATTTTCCTTTATATGTAAATCTCCGCATCGTGTCTAAAAAAACCTTATAAATATATTTAACTATTTAGGAGTCTTTACTGATGTTTAATTTGCCATTTGGGAATTTTAATATATCTCAGGTCACCAATTCGTTCGATGCTAATAATATTGCTATACCAGATATACCAGATATTTCTATACCGGAGATACCAGAGATACCAGAGATTACACCTCAACTTATTCTTGAGAAATCGGGTATCCCTGTCACAGAGGAAAGTCTCGCGGCACAGGCAAAGTTGTTAGAGGGTAAAACCCAAGAAAAATTGCAAGAAGCTCTTGCAATTGCTGATGCAACCGGAAGAGCTCGAGAATCAATAAAACAAGCAGCTCTTGACGCTAGCGGGGCGATAACTCAACAGGTGGCAAGAACTGGCGGTGAAGATACAGTTCAGGCTAGTGATATGGAAAGACCTTTCGCCGGTGCATATCCGGGCGATATGGGTTCTGATAATGTTCGTGATTATATTATATTTACTGCTTATTCGAATGACGTTGCGGGATATACAAAGATGGAAACTGTAGGTTCGCAATCACAGGGCGGAGAACCGGAAGGAACTATCCAGTTATATATCCCAGAAAATCTTACAGTAAATTCTCAGGTAGGATATAGAAATACAGACGGCGGAAGTTTGGCGGGTACGATAGGGAATCTCTCAAGTGATGGAGATGAGAATAACATGGATGTACTTACAAATCTCTCCGCGCAGATCCTTGGCCAAGGTGGTCAACAATTGGGTGATACTGGCGCGACTCTTGCCCAGACACAGGGCGCTGGTGTTGGTGCTGCAAACCGACATGTTTTATTTGAGGGAGTAGAGTTTAGGACTTTTAGTTATGCATACGAATTTTTGCCTAAATCTTGGGCAGAATCCGTTATGTTGAGAAAAATAATTAAATTTTTTAGGATTCAGATGTTACCCGAAATTAGAGGAAATGGAAATACTTTCAACCCTCCGAATTGGTTTAGTATAGAATACATGATAGATGGAAAACCTACTGAATATCTTAATAAGATAAAACCATCGGTATGTACGGGGTGTGATGTATCATATGGTGGTAATGGACAGTTTGCAATGTTTCAGAGTGATAAGGGCGAGGCCCCTGCTCCAGCACTAATAAATCTCACATTAACATTCCAAGAAGTACAAGTCGTATCGACCCGCGATGCTGCAGAGGGATATTAAAAATGTTTAATAAAATTTCAAATATTAAATATGATATAAGACTCGATCAACGCCCAGTAGAATCTAAAAACATTTTTAGATTTGCGTATATTTTAGACTCTTATAAAGACGATCCAAATAATTATTTAGTACATACCATATCATCTGGCCAGACATTAGAAAGCATATCTTCGCAATATTATGGCGATGCGAAATATAGTTGGGTTATTTTGATGTATAATAACTTATTGGACATTTATGAAGAATTTCCCAAGTCTGAATTAATGCTGAAGGAGTATATCTCTAAAAAATACATTCCGAAAAATGTTTTGGAATTAAAACGTATGATCCCAGCGCCTTTGTTGCCCAAAAATGGAAACACTTCATTTGGGCATTATAATGGACAGATTGTTTATGACGAAAGTATTGATAGAGGCGTCAAGTGGGATAGTATAACTCGAAATTGGGCCCCTTTGGCATCAATTGGTCCACCAACACCTAGTCCAGCCGAATTTAATATATCATGTAACAATTGGAATGAGCCAGAAAAATCCAGTCATTTTTTAATTAATAATCTTATAGATCCCGAACTTGTATTATTTCGTGGCGGCACATATAAATTTAAAATAAATTTTTCCCCCGCTGATACTTTTTATTTGACTACAGATGATGGAAAAAATTATTGGAAACCGAACTATTACATCGGCATGTATACTAATGGAATAACAGAAAAGGATTTTTTTGGATCTACTCATATAACCTTCAAAGTTCCTAATGATGCTCCAGATTTATTATATTACTCATCTGATCGGACTCGACCTTTTGATGATGATAATAATAGAAATATGTCTAATATGATTAGAATTAGAAATATTGAAGATGTTCCATACGTCAGTCAAAGTGATAGTAACGCATTACAAAATTTAAATGGCCGAGTAATGGGCAAAGTAGTAAAAATCGAAGATAATTTTTATGTCTGGAATGGAATGGATACAGAACCTAACCAAACTAACTTTCTTAAGGGCTGGAATTTATTAAATCCGATATCAAGTGATGCATATGAAACTGAATTGGGTATACTTACTGCAATGCAAACTCCGCACAAATTTACTCATAAAATAAACAATCACGTTATAACTGCAGCTACATATTCTATGTTGGACGCAGAAAAGAAAAATTTATATATTATGCAGTCCAAACATGAATATGAAGAAGAGAAAAACGAAAAAAATAGAACTATAAGAATTATGAAAAAACAACTATTGGGCAAATTTCTAGAACATTGGGAAGGGACTGTTGCATAATGGGTGTTAATCAAACATATGGGTTGTGTGAAATAAAAAAAATGACTATAGTTTCCCATAACGATTTTGAATTGGATGTCTTTGGTTCTTATAAATCTCTTAATATTTATGAGGACTTATTTTCTCCTTCCATAACAGCGCAACTGACTTTGGAAGATGCTAGCGGGATTCTTAATTTTTTGCCCATTATAGGACAGGAAAAGGTGAATATATCTTTTGTGACTCAAGGACTGACAGAATTTACAGAACTTGAGATGATCGTCAATAAAATTACAGATTTAGAAAGCAATGTCAGTACGCAAACTTATAATTTGGAATTGGTTTCTGTAGATATGATTACCAATTTTGAAAAAAGAATATCTGAATATTTTGAAGGTAGTGCCACAGAAATTGCGGAAAAATGTTTTGATAGATTGGAATCTAAAAAAACATTTGAATTTGAAGCAAGCGAAGACAAGTATGATGAAGAACTTGGGGTTGTGATTCCTAATATGACACCTATGAAAGCAATTTCTTTTTTGTGTGGAAAAGCTTTTCATGAAGAATATAAAAGCTCATCTTATATGTTTTACGAAACCAGTAAAAAATATGTGATGAAACCTATGGAAATGTTGGTAGAAGAAGAACCAAAAAATGAATTTAGTCTTGGTTCTTATAAAAATGCTGGTGTTGATGGAAAGGATTTGGTTGACACAAATGTAGAAAATAAAAAGGCGATCACTTATAAGTTTCTTTCTAATTTTTCGGTTTTGGATAATATTACAAATGGTGTTTTTGCTTCAAAAGTTTCTACTGTTGATATGATTACAAGAACCAAAAATGATCTCGAACATAGTATGTGGGAAGATCATGAAGAATACAAATACTTGAATTATGACAAAGACAATAAAAACACATCAGGTCCAATTTTCGATGTTTCTGGAAAAGGAAAACAATATATGAAAGTCGATGATGATACTTCAGTACGATTTATAGTACCAGAAGTGGAAATCAAAGAAGGTCGGCCAATGTATAATCAAGAGAAAATTTTTAGACAAAGATTGTTTTATACAAATCTTATGAATAATATTAAGTGCGAAATGTCCGTATATGGCGACAGCGACTTGGTAGTGGGTGACACCGTAAATCTGACTCTACCATTATTTACCAGAGTCGATATGGGAGAAGAATGGAAAGATAAATATTACAGTGGAAAATATTTGATAACAGGAATTAGACATAAACTATCTGGCGATCAGTACACCACAGATTTAGAATTAGTCAAGGATAGTTTCAATGATGTTTTACCATCGAAAAAACCAACATTGACAGGGGGCGGTGGTAAATGAATCTTTTTACTGGTACTGAAGGATTGGTCTGGTGGCAGGGTGTTGTCGAAGATGTCAATGATCCAGAGGCATTGGGCCGAGTCCGTGTCCGTATTTTTGGATTTCATAGTGATGATAAGTCCAAAATTCCAACAGATAAATTACCTTGGGCTCCACCAATTATGCCCATAACCAGCGCTGCAATCGGCGGTGTCGGACAATCACCTACAGGCGCTTTGCCGGGGGCCTGGGTTATGGGATTTTTCAGAGATGGAATGAATGCTCAAGATCCTATTGTGTGGGGCACAATTTATGGAAAACCGAATGCCGATTCTCTAAAATCCCCCGATGGTTCTTATCCTGCTGAAGGAACTGCGAATGTCGAAGGTGGTACGGTTGTTAATCAGAGTGATGTAAACCCTCTAGCAACTGGAGCAGGAGTTGGGACAAGTGAAAGTGGTGCAAGTGCATCAAATGATAATCACAATAAAGGAAATGATAGCGCTAGTCCAGATCAATCCGGTAGTCCAAATGATGCAGACAATAGAGAGCGCCTTTCAAAAATTACATCTAAAAATGGCAAAAGTACTTGGGTTGCGTCTATCTATGCAAAGAATTTTCAAAACTTTATAAACGAATTCGAAAGAACTCCAGCGCCGAATCATCCGGATGGATATACCATTTATAGTCTTGGTGGATATGTGCATAGACAAAGTAGAGGTTCTAAAAAATGGAGTTATCATGCCTCTGGTGTTGCGATAGATATCAACCCCGCTGAAAACCCATACCAAAAAACATTTGAAAGTGACATGCCGTCAAACACTTCAGCGATTGCAAAAAAATATGGCCTTGGTTGGGGTGGCGATTGGAATAGTGTCAAGGATGCAATGCACTTCAGCATGGCAAAAGGAGAACGGGGCACAGTACCAATAAAAAGAAATGGCATTGTACCAGACCCAAAAACAGGAAGTCAAGATTCCAAAAGTACTGGATCTTCGGTCGAAGGAACTCCTTTAGAATATTCTCCTTCTACATCAGGTCCTAGCGGAAACACTGGCACTTATGATAAACCAGAACCAAAATCTAGCGAAAATCAAGGTGCAGCTCCTAGTTTGGATGTTAGCGAATGGAAAAATGGGACAGATTATTCAGAGGGAGACTTAGTGCGTTCTCCGCAATTGCAAGAAAATCAAATTGGGAGTCTCCCACCATATACATTTAGGACTGGCATCATTACAGCTGCTGCTGCAATGCAGTGTAGTGCATTAGACTTCGGTACTGTCATGTCTTATGAGATGGGTGGTAGATGGGACGCCAGACGCATGGGACCAGAGACAGAAGCATGGGGTCAACACAGAGGTGTAATACAATTTGGAGAACCACAGGCAAAACAATATGGTGTCGATTTTAGTACAGAACAAACCGCGATTGATACGCAACTTGGCCCCAACGGCGCGGTTGTAAAATTTTTACGGGCGCATGGTGTGAAAAATGGTATGGGTAGATTAGAAATTTACTCTGCTATCAATGCTGGTGGTGTTGGTGAAAAATACTATGGAAGATCTGATGCGGCCAACGGTGGTGCAAAGGGAACTGTGAGAGATAAAGTCAATAATCAGATGGGTGGCCACGAAGCAAATGCCCGAAGGTTATTGAATAGCAAAGATGATGGTAAATATATAGAACAAAAAGTTTACAGAGCGGTAAAATCCGGAACATCTAGCGACGCTGGAACTGGTCCGGCTTCATCAAAATTGAAAGATGGAGATGTAATGTGGGAAGTTGCTCCAGATGAATTTCAAGATGCTTCAAGAAATACTCAAAACGCAAAATATGAGGCAGAGGCCCCATCTTCAAGTGATGGTTATTCTGTAGCGCCTCAACAATCCGGCGGCGGTAGCAGTAGTCCAAAGCCACCGTCAGTAGAGAAAAAAATTGCAGATAGAGATGTTACAGATTTGTTTCAAGAACCGGACAATCCATTTGGAGCAAAATATCCGCATAACAAAGCACTATTCACAGAATCGGGACATATTCAAGAATTTGACGATACGCCAGGGGCTGAAAGAATACATACTTATCATAGAGCTGGAACTTTTGAAGAAATACATCCAGACGGCACTAGAGTTGTAAAGGTAGTAAAAGACAATTACGAAATCATTTTTGGAGAGAATAATATTCATGTAAAGGGTACTGCAAATGTTGTGGTAGATGCTGATGTAAATGTCAAAATAGGTGGAAATGTAAACGTAGAAGTTGGTGGAAAAATAGACACAACAAGCGGTGGCAATACAACAATCAAAGGCGCTCAAATTCATCTGAATCCATAAAGGAATTAAAATGGCATATGCAACAGAAACAAACAGAGATTTCGATTTAAAATTTATGAAAAATCCCATTAGTAATGATGTGGTGATGAAAATAGATCGTCCCGATAGGGTCCGATTTCCTGCTATAGAACAGAGCATTACTAATATATTGATGACCTCTAAACTGGAAAGAAGGTTTGTGCCAGCATTTGGTGGAAATGTATTAAAGACTTTATTTGAGCTGATAACAGATTTCGACCAAATCAGTGTGCCGGGCGAGATAAATATTAAAGAAGTTATAAAAATGTCACTAAAAAAATATGAACCCAGAATTACAGTCGAAAATGTTGATTTTGGTGATTGGAAAGAAGATAGTAACTCAAATAAACTAAATATCACCATTATGTATTCGGTGCCACCTGTCAATGAGGTACTGTCATATACGCTAGGGATTAAAAGAGTAAGATAAATGGCAAAAAATATTCAAATTTCCGAATTAGATTTTACAAATATTAAAAGTAGTATAAAAGAATATATGAAAAGTGATCCTACATTCAAGGATTATGATTTTGAAGGTTCTGGATTGTCAACTCTTACAGATCTTTTGAGTTACAACACATATTATAATTCTTTTTATCTCAACATGATTTCTAATGAAATGTTTTTGGACACTGCAAGGTTGAGGGATAATGTTGTAGCTAAAGCAAAGTTATTGGGTTATACACCAACTTCTGCTCGAGCCGCTGAAGCTTCATTATCATGTACATTTGAAATCGTTTCTGATTATGAAGACCCATCGGTTTTCGGCAGTATAAAAATTGATAATACTTTTATGTTTTCAAAAAACAATAGTCAAACATATGAAGAATATAAATTTATTCCAAAAGTGAGCCGGACAGTCAGGAGATCTTTCAATCCCGAACTACGTCAAAATGGCTCATATAGACATGTATATGAAATTTTTGATTTGGAGGTCATCCAAGGCACTTTTGTCGAAGAAAAATTTATAGTTGATACCACAGATCCAAATCAAAAATTTCTTATATCAAATTCTAATGTAGATACAGACACATTGAAAGTGTTTATTCAATCAAATGTTACAGATACTAATTTGACAGAATTTAAAAAACCTACCGATACAATGTCTCTGACTGACATTAGTAAAGTATTTTTCTTGCAAGAATCTTATGAAGAAAAATACGAAATCGTTTTTGGCGATGGCGTCCTCGGATCTGCTATTTCAAGTGGAAACATAATTACTCTGAAGTATTTAGTCACTAAGGGGGCATCTGCAAATGATATGACAGGTAATTTAAAACTTATTTCTTCAAACAGAAATATTCAATCTGCACAGATACAAGATAATTTGCAAATAATAGGCAGAAGCTACGGCGGATCCGAAAGGGAATCTATAAACTCTATTAAATTTTATGCACCAAAAACTTTCGAGGGACAGAATCGAGCTGTGACTGCCAGAGATTATCAGACAATAATTCCTAAGATTTATCCACAAGCGTCATCTGTAAATATCTGGGGTGGTGAAGATTCAGATCCGCCCGAATATGGAAAAGTGTTTATTAGTATTAAACCCAATTCTGGATTTTATGTTTCTTCACAAGAAAAACAATCCATCAAACAGAACTTGGTAAAAAATTATTCTGTACTGACTTTGACACCAGAGCTTGTCGATCCCGATTTTATAAAATTAAAAATTACGACTCAAGTAAAATATGACAATGAATCTACAATGTTGGATGAAGCTACATTGCAAGACATTGTTAAAAAATCTATTATAGATTATGACATGAATATGTTGAACGATTTTAATAGTTACTTTAGATACTCTCAATTTCTTGCCAAAATTGACCAAAGTGATGAATCTATAACCAACAACTTGACCGAAATTCTCATGATCAATGAGAAACCAATATTTTTAGACACTTCCACTAGTTATAGATTTCGATTTAATAACGCTTTAACTCCATCGACTCTATATTCAAAAGCATTTTATATTACTGGCGAAGATAGTGCATATTATCTTGATGATGATGGTTTGGGTAAAGTAAGATTTCACACTATGAACACCGCTTCAGAAAAGGTTTATAATCCGGTATATTCTGGAACAATAAATTACGAAACAGGAACAGTACTCATTCCTGATATCTCCATAACAAGTGTTGTTGGGACGTCATCTTCTATTGGCGTGGTCGTTAAACCTTTGAATAATGATATATTTCCTGTAAGGAATCAAATTATCTTATTAGATTTAGACGAACTGGTTATTTTAATGCTAGAAGATACTGATGATTTTAATGAAAATTATGACATATCTTCGCAAAGAGTTGTAATATCCAGAAATACCACCACCACATATAATAGTTCATCAATGTCTGTTACATCCGAAACCGGATCAACATCCATAACTAGAACTTATTCGGATTCTCCAGCTTCTGGGTCTAGTGGCGCTAGTGGCGGATCTAGTGGCGGATCTAGTGGTGGCGGGTATTAAAAATGAATAAAACTAATATTTCAAATGTTGCAAACCATATAAAATCTCAGCTTCCTACCTATATTTCTTCTGATGAAGATTATTCTAGGTTTGTAAAATTTTTAGAGTTGTATTATGAGTGGATGTCTCAGTCTGATAATCCGTCCGGTGTTACCGGCGATATGACTGAATATGGTGATATTGATGATACATTAGAAATGTTTGTTTCTTTGTATAAGAATGAACTTGCTTCATCTTTTCCAAATGTTGTAAAGATAAAGGGAATTAACGAAAAAAATTCTGAAAATGTAAACTCAAATCAATTAGGTAATATTACAGAAACTGCTACAGAAAGTTTATATGACCAAGAATTTTTAATGGATGGAATTGCAACATCTTTCAAACTTAATTATTTTAATCCTTTTTATTATTTCGGCGAAACTGATGCGACATCTGTTGTCGATGAAATTGTGGTATTTAAAAATCCAGCAACTTCACCTGACCGTGGCGATGGGGACACGTTACAATCTTATATAGATAATTTAACTCCGCCAGATGTAAGTCGTACAGGAACAACAGGAGATTATGTAAAACTGGTCGAAAATACAGATTATGTCATAGAAGAAAATTTTATTAAATTTGTTGACTCTAATGGCGATCCTGATACTTTGGTGACAAATGACATTGTAAAAGTTAGATTTTATGTAAAAACATACTTAGATGTTTCAACAACACCGGACACAGAAGATGGTGTTAAAAGATTAGTTGAATCTACTGGCGTCAAAAAAACTACATATGAAAATCAAAGAAATTTTCTAAAATTTATGAAAGATTTTTATCAATCTAAAGGAACAGAAAAGTCGTATGATTTTTTATTCCGAGCTATTTTCAATGAACCTATAGAAATTTATTATCCAAAAGATAACCTATTTAAAGCTAGTAATAATATTTGGGAAAGTGTCACATCTGTACGCGCTATTCCACATACCGGTACTTTAGAGAATCCAGAAATACAAAATCCATATAGAATAACAGGAAAAGTGTCAAAAGCAACTGCTACTGTTGAATATTATAAAGACTTTAAAGTTGGAGAATATGATGTTAGAGAATATTTTTTAACAAATATTTTTGGTGATTTTGAAAGTCAAGAAGATATAGTAGTTTCGCAAACAAACGGATCAGAATTTGAAGAAAGGTTATATGAATGTGTTGTGGGGTTTGATATAACAAACGCTGGTAGTGATTATTCCAGAAATCAACCCATACATTATAACCTATCTTCCGAGGGTTCTGGTTACGGTTTTGCTGCGGAAATCGATCATACATCAATAGGTAAAGTAGAAAGTATTAATATTGGATCGGGTGGCGATGGATATATTGACGGCGAACATATAGAATTTGTTGATGAAGGAACATTAGGTTCTGGTGCTTCTGGAAAAGTAACAAAAACTAGTTCGACATTCTCCAACTACAGTGTTTTATTTAATCAGAATCCATCTTCTACTGAATATATTGCCAACGGGCCGCAAACTATATTTGATATCGGATTATCGGGAGACGATTATCACGACACTGCAAAAGATACGGTAGTAAGTATCGAAAATATCGATTCAAAATTTTCTTCTGTGTTTGCAGTATATGATTTTGAAAGTATTGATAATTCTGTTGTCACAATGAAAGACGATACAATATTTTCTGGTCAAATTAGAGACTTAAAATCTAATTTGAATGGTATCAGAATAGATTCTTCTTTGGTTTCTACCGAAACTCCGCCATATGTTGTTGCAAATATAGATCCTTCTGATGATTTGGATACTAGATATAGAAACGATATGATATTAAGTATTACTAGTGTAGATGCAAATGGTTCTATTACTGGCGTGAATGTTGAAAACTCTATTAATGGTTTAACAGGGGGTGTGTTAGGCACCAATTCAGCCGGTAAAACGTCATCGTCTACGCAAGTGCTACCTTCTCCTGTCAATTTAGAAAATCAATCTGGTAGATATGAATCTGGCAATGGTTTCGGTGCTAAATTTGACATATCAATTACTGACAATGCAATAACTTCTATTGACTTGTCTAATTCTGGCGCTGGTTTTCAGTATTTAGAGAATGATGTTCTAAAAATAGATGGAAGTGAATTTGGTCTAAATGGAGTTTCGGGTACAAATGATGTTTTTGTAAAAATAACAGCGACGTCTAGTGGAACGGATTATAATTCTATTATACAGGAAGATATACCCAATTCTGTGGCTGGATATACTACCACATCTGTCAGCGGCGCGAATGCTAGTTGGAATATCTCTACAGGTATGAGTCCCTATCCCAGACTTTTTTCTGTTATATCGAACAACACACCTCTTTCTGTTGGATATAAACAGGACGATGTTTTTACAATTCCTGGCAATTTAGTAGGCGGCACAACGCCTGCAAATGATATTACAATTATAGTGTTGCAAGTGGATTCTACCGGAAGAATAGAAGAATTTTCTTATAATGGAATATCACCAGTAGGGACAATATCTACTTTTGATTTAGTAGGAACACCGGTCTTGCCGGATCTATTAACTACCTATCACAATCCGATTTTTACCTTGACACAAAATAATATAAATCTTACTGCCGGAGAAGACGCCCAGTTTTTTGTTAGAGTAAATGGTGCAGCTTATATAATTACAGAGCCCAGTTTGTCCGAACGAGGCAAGAATTATGCAATCGGCGACAC
>Ga0233438_10004900_pt1 | contig 11504 bp, 9 predicted proteins | sample SI_123_September_FD_182720 | JGI IMG/M metagenome (GOLD analysis project Ga0233438, IMG submission 182720) | Seawater microbial communities from Saanich Inlet, British Columbia, Canada - SI_123_September2016_10_MG | ecosystem: Environmental > Aquatic > Marine > Inlet | place: Canada: British...
ATATGTAGTAAAGATACATGTTTAATTATAAAAGGTCCAAAAAGTATTGATATAAAAGATTTTCATTATAAAATTGATAAAACATGTTATAAATATAATCCATATCCAGTAAATTGTGATTCGTAAATTGTGATTCGTAATTTGTCATTTAATATATTGATAATATTGATGATATAGATAATATTAATTAATAAATTGCAAAAGTTTATTTATAACTTACTAACTATAATTGTGTTTATATTTTTTTTTTTATATATTATACTATAATTATAATGTCTAGGTCAACAAGTATTAATCAGTTGCCTTCAATAAATCAAGTCAGTCAGCAAGATGATGAAGATAATGCTATTCATGAAGTACTCGCAGAAATACAGAATGAGCAAGATATTCAAAATGGTAAAGCACCACCAATAGATGATGATACAGTTCAACAATTACCACCTCAACCTATACAACAAACTATACAACAACAACAACCACAACAATCACAATCTAATCATGCAGAATTAATACAACAATTACAATTATTAAATGCTAATAAACATAAAGAAATTAATGATACTAATAAATCTACAAGTCGTATTGATATGATATTATTAGATTTTAAAAAAAATATTAAATTAATATGTTTAATTATTATTTCATTCTTGCTTTTACAAAATACAAAGATTCAAGAATTACTTACAAACAGATTTAGTGAAGTTAATATTCCACACTTAAATTTGTTGATATTAGCAATTGTACAAGTATTATTTGTCATTATTGGTAAGAATTTTGTTTGATGTGATTGTATACTTATTACCATAATTAAGATATGATAAAGATTTCTCAATATCCCTCTTAATATCAAGAGATATAGTAACGCTTTCTTTTATTTCCTGTAAATGACTAACAATTAAGATAGAATCATAAAGATGTAATAGCGAATTAATAAATAATGGCATTTTACTTAGATGTTTTTGATCACATGATGTAAAACCTTCATCAATAAATAATTGTCTACATTTAATATTAGATATACCTAAATTTGATAATGTTATTCTCATTGCAAGTCCAATAGCAAATCTTTGATAACCACTAGATTTTTCAATATTGATATTATTTTTTCCATCTATTAATTTCCAATTAAATACATCTTTATTCCATCCAACATCTAATAATAATAAATTAGAATCTTTAGATATTGTCTTCATTATACTATTTGTATTTTGTATAATTAGTGGGAGTATATATTTATTATAAATATTAATTCTATAATCTGTGAATATATTACTAAAACTTTCAATAATACTATTTTGTTTTTTTAATTTATCTAATTCTAATTTTATTTTAATATTTTTTTCATTAATCTTAACATAAATATCATATGATTTCTTTAATGTTATATATTTATGTGTTTGTTTATTAAATAAATCTGTTTTAATTTTAATATTATTTTGTATTTCGGTATGTTCATTCCATAAAGGTCTTACTAATTTTAAATTATTCCAAAATTCTATTTTTTCTAATTTTTTAATATTTTCATTATTATTATCAATTATTTTATCAATTTCTTCTTTTTCATTTAATAATTTTACATAATCAGAATATTCTTTATTGATGAAATAATCTAACCATTTTTTATTATCAATATTTTTATTATCTCTATTAACCCAATCACTATACTCTTCACATATTTTAATATTTTTTTCCAAGAATTTATTATCACTTGTAATAATATTATTTTCTTTTGATTTATTTTTAATTTCTCTATTTATATCAATATCAATTTTTTCTAACTCTTTAATTTCTTTATCATATGAAGTATATTGATTTATAGTATCTATTTGTTCTTGATAATAATCATAGTTTTCATTTAATTCATTATAAACTTCTATCCAATCTTGAATTTTCTTTATATTTTTTTGTAAATCTTCATATAAAATATTTATTTTATTTTCTTCTAATTCTTTTTCAATTATATTCTTTTCATTAATTTTTGTATCTAATTCTTTTTCTAAATTATCTAGATGTATTTTCCATGGTTGTTTTTTACAACATTCACAATTTGGATTAAATGGATAATCTTTATTCTTAGTTTCATCTATTAAATTATTTAATTTCGATATATCTTCTTCAATAACAACAAGTTTATTATTATTATCATCAAGTAATTTAAGATAATCCAAATTTTTATTTAATAAATTTTGTTTCTTTTGTAATTTATCTTTAATTTTATTAAATTTATCAATATTATTTTTACATTCAGATATTTTTAATTCAATATTAGGTAATTTTCTTTGCTTTTTATATAATAATTTTAGTTTATCATTATTTGAATTCTTTACTTTTTGTTTATCTGCAATAAAAATATTATTTTGTTCAAATATCTTATTATTACTTTCGTATTTTTGTTTTAAATTATCTAGATCTTGATTGACACTACTATGTTTCAAAAAATAAGATTTAATTAATTCATCTTCTTTAATAATATCTTTAAATGTAATTTTTATTATATCATCATAATTAATATTTAACGATAAATTATTCTCTCCAGAATAACTCCCATAATTGTCAAACAAAATACAACTACCACTATCATTCCTGATGCCATTTTTTATATTAATATTATATTGCTGAAATAATTTTAAATATTTATTAATTTCAGATTTAACTTCTCCTTGTTTACTATAATAATTATTAATATCTTCAATATCATCACCAATTTCAATTTTTAAATTTTTTATAATATCATCAATTTCATTATCATCTTTTGTAAAATATTTTTTATCAATATCTGATATATTAATTATACTTGAAATTTCATTAATTTTATCAAGTAAATCTTTTTGTAAAATATCTAAATTTGATTTAGATTCTAAATACTGTCTTTTAAAATCTTCAAGTGTTTCTTTTTCTATTACTTCAACATTCTGACATGATTCCATATATATAGCTTCGATTCTAATAATAACATCCTTATATGATAATTGAACTTGTTTAAATAATTCTAATAACTCATTTATAGGCGTAATAGATAATGCTTTATCAAGCAAATTCATTTGATCTTTATATTTCATACTAAAGAAATCATTATCAGAATTTTGAGTATAGATAGATGCTAATAAGAATGAATCAATATTGCCGATGTGACTAGTAATCCATTTATCAACTTCACTACCAGAATGTAATTTAACTAGATTATCCTCATTATCATTAAAATTATTCAAAATAAATAATTCGGGATTTGTTTTGAGTTTATTTTTATCTTTTACTTGATATTCAAATGTTTTTGATATTAAATATTTTTTGTTATTCCATTCAAATACTAATTTAATTTTAGATCTAGAACCTTTAGGTTTTTGAAAACAAATAATAGATGATGAATAAGTTTTATTAAATCTAGATGGAAATGAACTACCAAATAATATAAGACAAATAATTTCTAGAAAGCTAGATTTTCCACAACCATTATCAGCATTAAGTAAAGTAACATTAGATTTCATATTTTTAAAATTAAACCAACAATTATCTTTGAAACATAATATCCATTCCCATTCCATATAAATTAAATTCAAAGAAGATTTAATATTATTACTGTCTTCTCTTGTATCATTATAAATTGAAATTTGTTTTGATATTTTCTTATTTCTATCTTCTACATTTTTTTTTAATGTATCTGGAATATTTGAACTATTAATTTTTAATTTTTCTAAATTATATATCATATTCTTCCAATCATAATCTCCAATATCTAAATTATTATTATCTATGTTTTGTTGTATTAAATTAAACCAGGTTTCTAATTTATTAAATGATAATATATATTCAATTTTATCATTATTTGTTGTACCAGAATTTTCAATTATATTATCAGAAGCATCTACTTGTAAATCTGTTTGTAAGATATTATTATAAAAAAATGAATTATAATTAATACTATTTTCATTAAGTAATTTAATTAATTGTAGCGTATTTTCATTTGATGTATTATTAAGTAATCTAATATTAAGATTCTTAAAATATTTATAATCATTTATAAATTGTTCAAATAGAATATAAGGTTTTTTATTATGATTAATCTTAATATACCAATTATCAGTATATTTTAAGGTACAATAAGCATTTTTATTTTCAACTTCATGCGGAATAACTTTATTATTGTCAAAATCCCAAATTAAATAACCATGCTTATCAATTGATTCTCCAAAATTTTGTTGTATTAATGAACCAGAATAACCCCAAATAATATTCTGAGTATAATTAGTATTACTAGTATTATTAATATCACTATATTCATATATCCCATTAATTAATTTAGAATTATTAACTTGTTGAGAATGAACATCTCCTAATATAGCAAATTTATATGATTTAAACCAATCAACATTAATTCCAATATTTTTATTACTGAAAAAGCTATTATTATCATCAATTATAATTCCATGATATAATGCAACTTTATATTTTTTATCATAATTGCTACAATCTGGAAATTCTGGTAAATTATCAACTTTACCAGAAGTATCGCCAGCAATTAAAGTATCATTTATAGCAACTAATCCAAATAAAATATCACCAACAATATAAATACCAGTTTTTTTAAGATAAAATAAATTTGATTGTGTATTTATTAATTCATTATTACCTAATAAAGCAGATAATAAATCAGGTTCATTAATATATTCTTGTCTATAATCATGATTACCCATAATTAAAAATACTTGTGTTAATTTTGTTAATTCATTTATTAGATATGTAAATAATGATATTCCAGAAGATTCAATTTGACTTTTATTATGAAATATATCACCTGTAATAACAATAATATATTCATCAAAATTTTCTATTAATTTTAATGAATTAATTAGATTTTTAAAAACAAACATATATTCATTATATCTTGATCTCTCAAAATTACCAGTTCTAATATGTATATCTGATAAATGAATTATTTTATTTTTGTTATTTAGATTAAAATCTTTATAATATGTTTCATTATTAATACTTACCATATTAGTAATAAAAAAAAAAATTATTATATATTTTATGAGTTATTCGTTTAAATAGTTTTATAAAAAAAATGAATATTAGTAAATATAAGTAAAATGGATGTTAATTCATTAATATTAGGTAGTAGTCAAAATTTAAATAAAATACAAACAGATGTAGGTAATAAAGATAAACAAGATGAAGAAATAAATAAATCAGTAATATTATGTGATTACTATTATAATCTTCATTTGGAATCTTATGTTTTTTTAAATATACTTAATAAAAAATATTTAAAATTTTTTATATTTGCCACACTATTATCAGGCATAATTGATTTAGTTAATTATAAAGATAGTATATCTGAATATTTATATTTAGTTTGTGGAATAATAAATATTTTATTATCTGTATTTTTTAATACATATAAAAATCTTAAATTAGCAGAAACTCTACAAGAACATTATGATCATTCAAATAAATTTAAGATATTAAAAAAGAAAATTAGTACACAAAAAACAATTTATGATTGTAATCAAGATTATTGTATTTATAAAAACATATTCTTTTTTATAAAAGAAATTAATGATGAGATTGATACATTATTATTAAAAAGCCCAATATTTCCTAATAAAATATTAAATAAATATCATATTAAAGATAATAAATTAGAAGTTAAATCATATGACTTATGTAGTATTATAAATATATTTTGTTTAAAATGTAATAAGATTAAGATTGAAACATATCGCAAAGACTCAACATTACATATGTCAGATTTAAAAAAAACAGATATAGATAATTATGAAAATTTTCTTAAAGAAATTAATAAAAATAGTAATAGGGTTAATCGTAGAAATTCAGTATTCAGTATATGAAAAAAAATTTGAATTATATTTTTTTATCTAAAAATTATGTAATGAATTCATATGACAAAAAAAGAACTTAAAATTATTATTGATTATATATCAAATAAATATGATATACCTATTGATTTTTTAGAAAAAGAATTGAATGATATATTAAATAAAAATACAACATCAAATAATGAAAAATGTATAGCAAATATTTTCAAAGATAATAAAGTTACACAATGTACTCGTTCAAAAAGTTGTGGCAATTTCTGTAAAACTCATTTTAGACAAAATGAAGAAAATAAATTAAAATATGGAATCATTAAAATAACAAATAATAAAATAGATTTACCAAAACAAATATTAAAAGATAAAAAGAATTATATAGAATTAGAATATTTTACAAAGAATAATAAAGATTACTTATTTAATTGTATAGATAGAGAAGTATATGATTTTAAAACTAAAAAATATATTGGTAAATTAGATTTTGATTTGAATATAATAAAAGTTTGTAAACAAATAAAAATTTAAAATTTGATTGGAATTTATTAATTTAATATATTTATAAATTAATGAATTAATGGATTTGAATAATTTACCATCATATATATTTGGATTGTTTGAAAATGAAATTAATAAAATTAAAATTAATTTATTAAAAAAAATAGCAAATGATTATAATTTAAATGAAGAAGAATTAATTGAAAAATATTCTTGTCCAGTTCAAATTATTACAAATAAAATTGAGAATATAAAGATTATTAAATTAAATAATTATAATAATAATATAACTGATAATATGAAGTGTGAAGCAAGAGTATGGGATAATGGTAAAGGTGCAAGATGTAAAAGATGTAAAAATAAAGATAACTTATGCACATTACATTATAATAAATTACAAAAAGAAGGTAAATTGAAATATGGATATATTAATGAAAAAAGACCAAAAGGTGTATTTAAATATAGAAATCCAAAAAGAGAAAGTTTACATTAAATTATAATTAATATGAAAGTTTCTAAATAATAGTATTCTATGGAACAACTTTAACATTTTTATTGTATGGACATCTTTTACAATCTTTACATACAACATAACCATCTAATTCTTTTAATGTACAGTAATTAAGATGTGTATATCTATATTCAGGAAACATCATTGGTCTTTCATCATCAACATTTCTAATACTTCTTGTATTATTTGCGGAACAATTAATAGCTGTATTTAATTTATCTCTATTAAGTTCATTATAATTAGACTCTAAATATTTAATATTCTCACAATTAATACTTATTGATGAATCATAAGTTTGATTATTATTATTACTAAAAAATGCATTCATTTTTATTTATATATTAAAATAAATTAATATAAAAATTAATATTATAAAATAATATTTATATTAAAAAAATAATTATATTAAAAATTATAATATAAAAATTAATAATTTAATTAATTTAATAAAGTTAATATATAGTAGTAATGACTTTAATACTAAATGATCCAAAAAAATTAACTAAATTACAAGAAATTACACAAACAAATAATATAATTTTATTGGTTCATGCAACATGGTGTAGTACATCAAAAAAATTTTTAAGTGAAACATGGAATAATTTTAAAAAAGTCATTTCAAGAAAATATAAAAATAAAATTAAGGTAATTGAATTAGATAGTCAATATTTAAGTTTTAAAAAAAAATCTAAATTTCTTAATAATACATTAAAAGACTTTAAAGCATATCCTACAACTATATTTGTATCAAAAGATGGTAATAAAAAATATTTAACTGGTTTAAATAAAACTAATGTTTTAGAAGAAACAATAAATAACACATTTAATATAAATAACAATGATAAATTTAATTGTATAAGCGATGTATATAAAAATAAATTTAGTAATTTATCAAAATATAAAAAAAATTTTATGAGATCATTAAAAAATAATAATTTATTCCAAAAAAATAAAATTAATGGTACTGAAGTATTACCTAGTAAAAGTTCTAGTAAATCACTTAGTAATTTAAATTATAACCCAAGTAATAATTCAATTAATTATTCAAGTAATAATTAGAGATTAATTATAATTATATAAAATTAATACAATAAAATAGTTAATAAGATTATTAAAAAGTTATATAAAATTATTTAAAAATATTTAAAAATATTTAAAAAATACTTAATATTTTTTTTTAAATGAATGATGATTTAATTAGAAATTATGCTACATTAAATGATTTATCAAATCAGAATCAGGATAATAGTTTAGTTGATAATATTATGAATAATGATATAGCATTAGATAATACAAATACTGATTTAGTAGAAACTATGAATGAAGCATTATTAGAAGAATTTAAGGACAATGTACAAGCATGGATGGATTTAGATAATCAACTTAAGAGACTTGAAGCAGCAAGTAAGCAAAGAAAAACAAAGAAGAAAGAACTTAATGAAAAAATATTAGACTTTATGGCAAAATATAATATTGAAGACCTAAATACAAAACAAGGTGTAATTAGATATAAAAAGGTATTTGTTAAAGAACCATTATCACAAAAGATTATTAAAGAAAAATTAAGTGATTTATTTAGAGATGACCAAACAAATTATGACAAAATTGAAAAGATATTTACTGATAGAGGTAAAGTAGAAAAACAAAGTCTTAGAAGACTTAAACTTTAATAGAACCATATAATAGAATTATAATTACTTAAAATATGTTCATATTTAATACCTGAAACCTTCAATAAATTCAAATGATATAAACTTTTCAGGGGTTGGAACATTAAATGATTTTTTATAATAATCTCTAGGTACTTGATTTTGAGGTGTTTTTTTATCATCTTTCTTTTTATTTTTTTGGTAATTATCATAAATTTGTTTTTTTTTATTATAATCTGCCATATATGCAGATAATTTTTGTGCAAATTCTGGACTTAAGTATTTTTGACTAGCAAGAGGTTTTCCATCTCTATCCTTCAATAATATTTCAGGTGTTATAAAAGTAGGTGATTTTCCTTCTTTAATTTCTTTTTCATATTCTAATTTATTTTGATGTAATAAATCTTGATATGCTTTATTTGTATCTTGTTGTGTAGGTTGTGGTGGTTCTAATTTAGGTTCATCCGGTTCATTTTTATCATCATCGTCATCATCAGTTTTTATTGAATAATACCCAGTTAAGTAATTAAGTTTGCCATTAATATCAGTTAAATTGTTAGATATACTTGTTAAATTATTAGTTATAGCACTTGATTTACTTGATATATTTGATACAATATTATTTAATGGTTTGGTTATATTTTCTTTTAAATCATCTTTTGTAATTGAAGGTATTGAAGGTACTATACTATGATAGGGTAATTGAAAGTTTTCCTTAATATTTAATTTATTAATTATAAAAGATGATATAAATATAATTAGGAATATAATAATTAATGAGGATAAATAATCAGTCATTATTTTATTTATTATAATTTAAAAATTTGATATAAATTATATTAAATTTATATATTTAAAGTAAATGAGTAAATATGATAATTTAGTTATAGTAGAATCAAATGCAAAAGCAAAAATAATTAAAAATTATCTAAATAGTATTGATGAATTAAAAAAACTTGGTAATTTTAATGTTATTGCTAGTTTTGGTCATATAAGAGATTTACAAAAAAAAAATAAAGGGATTGATATTGATAATGGTTTTAAACCTATATATGAAACATCATTGAATGATGAATTTAAAATTAAAGTTTTAAAGCAATTAAATGATAGTATAAAAAAAAGTAAAGTAATTTGGTTGGCAGCAGATTGTGATAGAGAAGGAGAAGCAATAGCATGGCATATAAAAGATTACTTTAAAATAAAAAATTATAAAAGAATTACATTTAATGAAATTACAAAGGATGCATTAAAATATGCTGTTTTACATCCAAGAAAAATTGATATGAATCTAGTTAAAGCACAAGAAGCAAGAAGATTTATTGATAGAATTGTAGGTTTTGATATTAGTCCTATATTATGGAAGACATTTAATACTAGTACAGTATTATCTGCTGGTAGAGTTCAATCTGCGACATTGAATATAATTATTGATAAAGAAAATCAAATTAAAAAATTCAAATCAAAATCATATTATATGTCAGCTGGTAATTTTAAAATTGATAAATACAATATTGAAGATGCTAAGTTTAATGTTGATAATAAATTAAAACAATTTAGTTCAAGCGATAAAGCATATAAGTTCCTTAAAGATATGAGTCCAAATTATGTTTTAGATAATATTAATAAATCAGTGAGATCTAATAAACCTCCACCTCCATTTATAACTTCATCATTACAGCAAGTGGCATCAGGTCAACTTAAATCATCTATAAAACAAGTTATGGCAATGGCACAAGTTTTATATGAAGCTGGTTATATAACATATATGAGAACAGATTCTTATAATTTATCAGACCAAATATTAGGAAATATTAGTAAGTTTATAAAAAATAATTATGGAGATAATTATTTATTAATGAATCAACATAATAAAAAATCTAAAAATTCACAAGAAGCACATGAAGCAATAAGACCAAGTAATATAAATACAAAGTCATCTGATCTAAAAGGTAAAAATATAGAGTCATCACATAAAAAATTATATGATTTGATTTGGAAAAGAACTATTGCTTCACAAATGCAACCTGCAAGATTTTATGATATAAGTTTGAATATCCAAAATTCGTCATTTAAAAAAATGGAATATTTTGTTGGTAAATTTAAAATATACTTTTTTGAAGGATATTTAAAGTTATATGGTGAAAAAGCAGATGCAAATTTTAATATTGATAAATTCATAGAAGATATAACAAAGAAGAAATCATCTCTTAAAATGATAAACATATTAGCAAAGAATATATGGTCAACCCCACAACAAAGATATAGTGAATCATCAATAGTAAAAACACTTGAAAGTGATGGTATTGGTAGACCATCTACGTATTCAAATATTATTTCTAAATTATATGATAAACGATATATTGAAAAGAAAGATATGCTAGGAGATGTTAAAGAATATGTTAATTATATATTATATCCCAATAAAAAAATAAAAGAAGAAAAAGAGAAAAGAAATTTAACCGATGAAAAATCTAAATTAGTTCCATCAGATGTTGGAATACAAATAAATAATTTTATGTTAAAACAATTTGCTCCAATTGTAGATAGTAATTTTACATCTGAAATTGAAGAAGATTTTGATAAAATAGCAAATGGAAATAAAAAATTTTTAAATGTAATGAATTCATTCTATAAGGATTTCTCTAAATTAACAAAAAGTACAGAAGTTAAAATTAAAAAAACAGATAAAATAAAATTAGAATCATATCAAAAAGAAATAAAATTAGATAACAAAAAATACATAATTAGAATTGCTAAATATGGTCCTGTAATTCAATTTAAGGAATTTAATAAAAAGGAAAACAAAGAAGAAAATAAATATGTTAGTTTAGTACCATATTTAAAAGCAACTGGAAAAGACATAGAGAATATTAAAAAGGATGATATTAAACTATTAATAAATTTACCTATGAAAATTGGAAAGACAAATAATAAAGATATAATTTTAAAATATGCTAGATATGGATTTTATTTATCAAATGGAAATAAGAATGCTTCAATTTTTAAACAATATAT
>Ga0233438_10004905_pt1 | contig 11493 bp, 1 predicted proteins | sample SI_123_September_FD_182720 | JGI IMG/M metagenome (GOLD analysis project Ga0233438, IMG submission 182720) | Seawater microbial communities from Saanich Inlet, British Columbia, Canada - SI_123_September2016_10_MG | ecosystem: Environmental > Aquatic > Marine > Inlet | place: Canada: British...
ATTTCACCACCAACTAATGCGTAACCGACACTAGTACTGATACCTTCGAAACTAGCGAAGGATGAATCATCTTGGACAATCAAACTATTAGAAGAAACATCAACTCTCTGTGTCAGTGGTGTACCAACTGTATCGGGTTGTACTCTAATAATAGATGTGATGTTATTGTCAGCTTGCATACCGTGTGAAGGGATGTTCACAATGAATACGTCACCAGCATACATTGGGTCAAGTACTTCGGAATCGGAAGCAATAGTAACACCAGTATGTCTGAGGGTATCAGTAACACTATCATATACCTTGATACTCTGGGTCACAATCATCTTCTCACCCTGTACATTGGTGAGGTATAGGGTGTCCGTATTACCAATAGTATCGATAGTAATAACAGAATCACCACCGGCAAAACCAACATCAGAGGTTGAGATACCAATAGTATCACCAACTCTGTAACCATTACCACCAGTAGTCACTGTAGCTGAAGCAATCTGACCAGAGGAAACTACAACACTCAATTCAGCACCAGTACCAGCACTATCGATTGGGTACACTTCAACACCGGTATAGCTACCGTCAATGAATCCTATACCAACTTCGTTAATTTCTAAGGTTGACATAGGACCACCAAGGGTTTCTAAGTCACCAGTGATAACTGAAGTATTGGTAGCACCAGTTCCAACAGAAGCAATAATATCACCTTCAGTGAAATTGTACGTATTAGAATTTACAGGTACTTTGAGTTTTCTTGGTAGAGTCTCAATAGGATCGGGTGGTAGAAGAGAAGTTTCACCAAGTTCAGGATTGTTTAGGTATACAGTAGCAGGTGTCTGATTGAACTCTGCTTTGTATAGTGTAAACTTAAGATCCTCAAACTGAGTTGGTGTCCAAACTGTACCATTCTGTGATTTGAATAGTGATCCGTTTAGATACTGCTGTGAGATAATAGCCGTACCAGGGATATTTGAGTTATTGAGTGTATCACCCTCAAGTGCTCCATCATCGAAGGAGAAGTTTGGATCAACCTCACCTGAGATGTTTTCCTCACCCATAACAGCGATGTAGGCTGTATACTCATCGGTAGTAGGAGCTAGTAGGACTATAGCGTAGGTAACTCCACTCTCCAAGAATATAGGTGAACGGAAAGTAACTCTAGTGGGTACTGATCCATCTTCAGATACAAAACACTGATCTGGTGATAGGACAACTTCAGCGAAGTCTTGAACTAGGATATTCGTAGGAGTCGCTAGTTCTGTAGTTCTAATCTGTACAATAAGATTATCACTCTCAGACTTACTGGCTAAGAAAATATCAAGACCAGTTAAGAATGCACCTGTCTCATCAACCCTAAAGGTTTGTGCCAAGGGGTCATTATCATTAGCTTGAACCTGTTGAATAATAGTCCGAGTGTTATCAATATTGATAGTTCTTGTTCTATCAATAACAATAGTTTCAGTGAAGTTATTAGTAACTGTTTGGTCAATAATAACTGGTGGGGGTGGTGGTGGTAGAGGTCTAACAGTTACCGAGATAGTATCAGTCTGTCTATTCTGTACAATACCACTAGACTCAAAGTTAGCATCTGCAGAGGATATTGTTGTTGATCCTAGTCTAGATTCTGCATTGGTAGGACTAGAAGTTAGTTTTAGAGTTCTAATACCAGTTGCTAATCTGAATGGAGGAGTTGGTGCTGAGTATGGATCCCTAAACCAGATAGACCCGTATAGTTCAGCAAATGTATCTACAACAAGCCTAATCTCGGAAACATCCGCAATAGCACCACTGGATTGACCAACCAATCTAGTACCCTGTGTAATCAATCCAGAGAATCTTCCGTCTGAGATGTCAGCAAGTGAGTCAACATCAATGTTTAGGACTGTTGAAGACGCAGAGTAGGAAGAAGGAATCTGTTGTTCTCTAATATATGGATTACTTCCATATGTTCTAGTTGGATTATTGAAAGTACCCTCTTTATGGTTAGGAGTACAAACTCTAGCCGCGAATATCTGTCTACCAGCAGCAGTGCCCACAACTCTCTCACCAATGGCGAAAGAACCGGTTCTCATTTCAATTTCAATGAGTTTTGGAATAACATCAATACCACTTGTTCCGTCAAAGAAGGCGAAGAACTGAGTTAGTGGTTTAATACCACGAGCGTGGAATGAGATATTACGAGATCTCATCCATTGTGCTTGCTCAACACTTGAAACGAATGTTTGACTGAAATCTGTTGAACTAGGACTACCGAATACATCGATGTCTAAGCTATTACCAGGTATTTCTCTAGTAACAACAAAGTCATCAGATAATGGGTTGATATCAATACTACCATTATAAAGAATAACGTTAAATGGGTTGACATTCTCAACTCTAGATGCGAGTGGTTGTTGAATCCAAACTTTATCACTATATGATAGTGTTACTAAGTCACCTGTCTTTCTAGTTCCAGAGTCTGACAACGCTAGGTTATCTCTGAAATCAACAGTGAATGGGTCAAATGCATCATTCAACTGTACCCTTAGTGGGATAGTAGCGAAGATTTGCCTACTGACTAGTGAAGACGTAGCAGGCTCAACGTTGATATTTACATCAGGATACTCAGTATCAATAAACTGGTTATTGTCGAAGTCATCAGCGAAGAATCCAGACTTGAATCTGTTGTTGCCGTCCTCATCCAAGACTTGTAGAGACTCTGTTTCTCTTTCTAAGAGAGAAAGGGAGGTGACTTCTTCTAAATTCTCAATCCTGTCCTCTAGTTTTCCGATATCACGCATCGTGTATCGTCTGTTGTCAACCTCCGAAATTTGGACATTTTCAACATAGTAAAGATATGGAGGATAGGTTATTTGTGCCAACTCCATTACATTCTCACTAATAGTGGGAAGTGTGGGGTTCTGAGCAGGAGTACCTTCAATAATACTAAACTTACCGTTAGATCCAAGTACGACACGATCCCTTCTACCGAGATAGAATTCATATCCAACAACCATACTCTCGTTTGGTGTAGTTACTAAAACAACAGTGTTTCCACTATTACCAAAGTCACGGGAAGTATAGTCGAAAGGTGATGAATTTAGGGATGTAAACTCAGCCACTCTGGGTCTGAAGTCTAACGTATCGGAAGCTCTAATTGTTCCGTTAGCCAACATAGGAACACTACGACTGAAGTCATCGGATTCATAACTATTGGCTGTATAGAAATCACCCTTATCATTGATAGGGACAGCAAATCTATCGTAGATAACTAGGAGTCTCTTATTTGGTGCCTTTGCGTTCTTGTTTCTAACTAGTCGAGAATAGTCATAGAACTGCTCCCTCTGTCCCTTATCAAGTGTAAATCTATTTGTAATGTTACTATAGTTACCTTCGACAATGGCTTGTAAGTTAGTCTCAATCTTAGACTCTAGGAAAGTAGTTAGTTCACCGACCTCAAATGTATTTTCTGTTAGATACACAATGTTAACAGAGGAAGGAGTGGCGATAGAAACAACTCTAGCAATAGCACCAGATAGGTCACCTTTAATCTGTTCACCGATAGTAACTTTGGTGTCTAGATTCAATCCATTGACGAACCTCAAAACATCCAATGTCGGGAAACCACTATCTAGTGATTCATATACCGCAACAACATTAGTTACATCTGGTTGGTTGAATGAAATCTCTTCATCATCAACCCTCAAACCATAATAATCATTTCTAGACAAACCAGCAGTAACAGTAGAAATACCACTACTTGCTTGTTGGATTCGTAGTTCCTGACTTCTTAGTAGTACCTTCGTCTTAGACTTAATACCAGTTTTAATGGCAGTTACATTAACAGTAACATTAGTTACCTGACTTGGGAGTAGGTTAGTAAAACTAATAGTACTGGAGGTAATGGTTACCTGATTAGAACTTAGAGGTTGAATAGTACCATTACTATAGTGAATACTATATCTTTCTTGGTCGAATGCTTCAAATACAGCACCATCGACTTCTAAATCAGATACATTGATGGTTAGGACACCGTTAGCATCTGTAGATAGGTTATTGATTTGCTTACTAAAAGTAAGTTGTGAGTTTGCTAAGTTAACAGTAGATATGTTCCTTTCTTCCAAAGTGGCATATAGGAAAGACCTTTCTTGGTTTAGAATTCTAGAGTTATACCGTCTGACTGGTGATTGTACATCAGCAGTAGGTAAAGTACCATCACACAATCCAGCAACACTAGCAACTGCTTCAACAGTAAGGGTAGTATCGGAATCGTTAATAGCAGTAACCCGATTATAGGTTACTAGTGTTCCTCCTGGTTTTTGATAACCAATAATATCACCAACACGGAAAGAATCAAAGAATCTACCAGGACAAGTAACAGTACCACCAGGTGTGACAGTTATATTATCAGAAGCTGTGAAGTTGGTGGGAATAGCTGGATATTGTAAAGTATCACAGGAGAAGTTGACCTGTAGGTTGGGGTCAATAGTGGTACTTGACTGATTAACAGACTTAACATCATTTACTCTGTAACTATCAATTACAGTTACACTAAATGCGTTGGTTGTCTGACCATTAACTGAAACAGCCTCATTCCTGATAAACTCACCAGATACTTGAGTTAAGACTACCTCGGTGGCACTGATAGACCTAACATAACCAGTAGCGTTACTACTTAGACCCTTGATCTTATACGAAGTTAGAATCTTACCAGTTGCATCTACGTTGAGTGTTAGTTTGGTAAAGATTTGGGTGTCATATAAGTATAGCTGCCAGGGGGTAGCACCATCGACATAGGGTGCATCTTCTAGTGCAAAGGAATAAATACGTGACTCACCAACTAAGTCCCCTGTAGGGAGCCCACCAGCGTCTAGGCGACCGTTATAAAGTCCTACAATATTATCATTTACATCTAGACCAAGAACAGGAGTACCAATAGCATTATTGACAAGGAAGAGACTTCCCATCTCAAAAGGAACTGAACTAGCTTCAACATTCTGTACTGTTCTTGGCTTGTTGGTATCTAGGTTTACTGTTCCTGGGTTATTGATATCATAACCCCTTACATATGCCTTACCCGCAGACACCTTAACAACAGCTAGGTCGTCTGAAGGAACCAAACCACTAGATGTTACTTGATTTCCTTGATATACACCGCCATTTCCTAGGTTGTCGCTTAGTGATTCAGCAACTCTAATACCTAAACCATATAAAGAATAATCACCAGACTCTTCGTAGGTTCTTTGTGCTAGGTAATCTTTGATGATGTTATAATCACTATTCTCTGTGATTTTCTTAACTTCACCATTATCAACACGTAATAATTCTACAAAGTTAGTATCATTATAGTCGTCAAGTGGTTTCTTAATTAGTTCTGTAGAAATCTTGAGTCTATCTGCACCTGGTGCAGAGAAGTTGTTGAAACCCTTGGCATTATCATATAATGAGTTATCTTGACCAGCAGTGATAATCTGCTCAGTAATCTGAAGACCAACTCTATATGAAGGAGTATTATTAAAAGGTTCTAGGATTACTACACTCTCCCTTACCTGGGCGAAGAATCCACGAATGAAGTAGATACCATCGCGAATCTGTGCAGCAGAACCTACCGATGTAGAATTGGTGGAGACGGTACTTGCTAAAACACTCTCTGCTGTAATAGTAGTATTACCATATACTACATCACTATTAGCCGTTATTTCCTCGTTATCGTCAAATATTGTTGTAATGGTGTCAGAACCACTATTGACGTAACTAACAAAGATTGTAGGGTTAGATACACCACTGTTGGGTGGTAGTAGGTAGTTGATTACCTTAGCGGTAACTCCACTAGTCTTACCCCTGATGGTTTTTCCAACCAACTTATCTAGATACAAAGAAATATCAATACCACCCTGTTGTTTGTTGAGAACAACAGAGTTATACTTTGCATTGTATGTAATACTTCCAGGGATAACCATGGACCCCTCTTTGAAGAGGTGTTGTCCGAAGTTGCTTACCTGATTCTGAAGAATCGATTGCAGTGTGGTAAGTTCCCGGGCTTGAACTGGGAAACCAGGTTTAAAGAGTACTTTGTAGTAATCTTTCTTCGGATCGAAATCGTCGAAGTATGGGCTAGTATCTAGATTAATCTGAGACATGGATTAGAATTCCAAGATGATCTTAACGTCTTCTTTTTGTCGTGGATTCCTGGGTACTACTGGTCGATTATCCAAGTAAAGTATCTCACCACTCTGATTATTTATCTCCGATACTGCAACCCCATTTGTGAACTCTGCACCGAGCTCAACTGACTTAGAAGCTACTGTTTCAGTAGATCCATTGAAGTTTGTATCGATAGTAGATAAGAATCCACTACTAGTAATTACAGGATTTGTATTAGACTCAAATGGAATCTTTTTACCACTAGTAGTAATACCAACATAGTCGGTATTATCATAGGTTTGTGGATTATAGTACAGTGACCTATCCTGAATATACTTCATAACCTTTGTTTCCTCATCAAAGGAAACAACATACCCTCTAGCGGTACCTGCTGAAGTATCTTGAACGATAATATCACCAACCTCTGCGGCACCACTGAAAGACAACATCTTAAGTGATTCACAGGAAGTAAAAGTATTCTCCGTAAAGATTTGATTAGATCCGTTGATAGTTGGATTCCGAATCAAACCAATCTGAGCAAACTTAGTGTCAACAGGGAAGTCGTTTGTTGAATCATCAAAACGAGCATATACCAGGACTCTATCTGTACCCAATTCCTGATAGATGTCAAAACCATGTCCTCTAGAGGGGGGAATGATAACATCCAACTTAGCTGCTGTTGTAGCACTCTGGTTGATAGTACCTAGGTCAACTAGACCCCAACTATATCCCTTACCACCCTTAGCAATAATAGCGTTAGTAATACGACCAGAGTTTACATCAATAATAGCCCTAGCACCCTCACCATCACCAATGATAGGTAGTTCTTGTCCGACACCACCAGCATATCCAACACCGGTATTATCAATGTAAATCTGTTTTAGTTGACTATCATTGATTACAGAGTCACCACTCTCCCTGATTGAAACAATCTGAGAATTATCAGTTGTAATCCAGTCATTAGGAACTGTAATATAGTCTGTACTATCAAACTTGATAACGTCAGATGGAGATACTGTAAATAGATACTTCCAGATGTATCCATCTCCACTAGAACCAGCTGCCGATGGTTCGGTGTCTACGAAGTTGGGTTCATCCTCAGAACCATTACCCTTAGGGTTGTTTCCACTAGATCCGTTACTTAGACAGATATAGACTTTGAATTCACTATTGATGATATAGTAGTTTGCATCATATAATCGTGTCGAACCTGTATTAGGTGACACGTTATTGACACTATAGTCATCACGATATTGATCGAATCTGGTTCCTTTGATCCAGTTAATACGGCGAATCACCCGTTTGATATTTCCAGGCGTGATTCGTCGTCCATACATCATCGTGTCATAGGAATGACGAATGTATGCAAAACTATCAATAGGATTTGGTGGATCGTTATTCCAATTGAGCGATCTACCATACCCCCCACCAACAGGGTTGGGGAGTCCTACAAAGATATAGTATGAGTTATTTGGATCAGTTACTGATTCGATGAAATTGTCGGCATTAAACAGCCTAAAGTCATCTGTAATTAAAGCAGCCATTGTGTATAAACAGGATTTAGGATATAGTCCCTAAACCCTATTTATATCGACTTATATAACCTTCTTCGCCATACCACCCTCATTCCTCAAACCTTCAGTGATTCGTTTGATGATTGGGTAGTTTTCCATCTCAGAGGTATATGTTGTCCCATCTACCTTGTAGGTAAGTGCGAGATCGATATCTCTTGGGACATTATTCAATCTACCCCAACTGAAGTATCCTAGGTTATTACCAGAAACATTGATACCTGAGAGGTTTGTGCCGTTAGAGACGTTAGCGTCCCAGAAACCAGTAAATCCTAGATTCTGATTAGATCTAACTTCATAAACCGCGTCTAGGAATTGTGTTCCTAAACCAACCACTGTAGCTGCGTTATTTCCGATGGTTTCAACACCGTTACCAACAGGAGTTCCAGATAGAACCACCGAGTAACCTGCGTTTAGTTCGGAAGCAACAACTGTAGGATCAACTCTGTAGAATACCCGGATACCCTTGGTTGCCCCAACAGAACCTGTGGTTGCTTGAATACCAGTAACGATACCCGCGAAGCCTTGAACGATTGGGATAGTCTCTAAGATCTCAGTATCAACCTGTGGTTCCTCAATAAGAACAAATGGTGGATTGGATTGATTGTAACCAGAACCATTATCACTGAGGATAACCGATATAATCGATCCGTCAATGGGGTTGAGGATAGTACTACCAATTTTAGCCCTATCACCTGTGGAGGAAATACCAATGGTAATTTGAGTTCCTGTTGAATATCCAGCACCTGAGTCTAAGATGGTGAGAGATGCCACTTTACCAGAATTATCTACGTTCGCGCGTATGTTTGCTGGCTCAAACTTCACTGGTGGGTTGTATTGATATTGAGTAGGTCTAATAACTAAACCTTGAATATTAGTAAGAACCACGCTGGAACCAGGAACGTCTTCTTCATAAACTAATGTTTCTGCGTTACTGAGGAACATTACAGAATCAGTGTTAGATACATTTCTGATGATAGATACAGTTGGTCTAATAATAGACTCTAAACTATCTCTGGTCTTAGGGGCAACCTCACCATAAATGAAGATGTCTCTCTTCTGTTTTTCCCATGCTACTTGTCTTTCTCTAAGGATTTCCAAGTCGTTATTACCAAAGTAAATGTTGGTCCTAACTGTATCAGAAGAAGCAATCTCTGTAACTGTCCTGAGGAATTGTGTTTTAGTCAAGTCATCAGTTTTGTTATCATTGTACTTGTTACTCTTCATAATCTGTAGTTGGTCACCAGGTCTGATAGACTCATCGACTTCAGTAACAATCCTACTATCAACATCCCTCTTACCGCGGTAGAAGTAGATATCAATATCATCCTGTGGGAATGGTGCTGTTGAGAACTGGAATGTATTACCACCATCGAAGAAATAACTCTCACCAGGAACCTGTAGAACAGTGTTCACGTAGATAAGTAAGATAGCGTCCAATTCAATAGCTGCCGAATCCTCGTTATTGGGATTATTCTCAAAGGATAGTGGCTCACCTTTATATTGAAGTGGGAACTGTGTTCTTTCTCCATCCTGTAGTGTTTTGATACTATCGATATAATCAGTTTCACCAAAGTTCCAGGCTGCGAAGTTATCAGTGAAGATATCCAAAACTGTAAGTTGGAAATCTTCGATAGGTTCGACTAATCCCTTAGCTGTAGGAATACCAACAACCTGAATAATATCACCCTCCTCGAAGTTGTATCCTTGGTTAGTAATTTCATAACCACTAACTTCGAAGTACTCACTTCTACCAGCCCCGGCTGTAGGTGCCGCGGATACGTCCAGAGTCATATATAAATTCTTACCAGTGATAGTTGTGAATCCAATGTTTCTTCTATACACACCCTCAATTGGCATGTTATCGTATGCTGGGTCGGTTGCGAATATATCTGTAGTTGATTGATTGTATCCACTACCACCATCAATAATAGTAAAGGACAACTCACCACCATCAGTTGGAATACCAACAATCTCAGCAACTGTTCCACTATGGTTGGAATCGGTAACCGCTACAGAGATTCTCTCGATATAACCAGAACCAGGGTTGTTTTCGATATACTGACCGAAAGTACCACCAGAGACATAGGTGTGTGAGAAACTTACGACACCAACGTTGAGTCTAAAGTGTGCATCATCATCACGAGTAACAAAAGATGCCGACTCAAAACTATCAGGGAAGATATTGGTAGTGATGAATGGGCTGTTAGTACAATCAAACTCCAATCCATTTAGATAAACCTGTTTGGGGTTATTACTTTCCCTACCAAAACGGAAAGGTGCGTATTTCTGCCAAGTACCACCTGAAACATAAGTATGTGGAATAGTGGATAGTCCAGCGTTCACCGAGAACCTAAACTCATCTACAACTCTATCGACTGAATATGCTGGGTCTTTGTCTGGGAAGATAGTAGTTGTTCCGGCACCAGAGGTACAGGAGAACTCTAGGTCCCGTAGATAAACAATATCACCAGGATTTACACCTGCAGATACTAGAGACGTGGCACTAGTAATAATAAGAATTCCTGAGTTGTTACGATAGTCAGCATCTGTGATGTTGAACTCTGTGGTTAGTGCTGAACCGATACCAGAAACAACTAGGTCACCAGTTGTCTCATCATAATCAGCCCAAAGGACATCAGTTGTAACACCAATTCTATTAGTAGTAATAACATCAGTAATAACACCATTAGTAACTACTGGAAGTAGTTTTGCTCCGAATAGTGGAGCGTAACCCAAACCAGGAGTAGAACCTAGGGATACAATAACACCACCTCTAGGAATTTGATTCTGGTTGATATCAAATCTGGATTCAACCCGCTCACCATTGGTAGAAGTAATACCAGTAAAGGTTATGGTATTGATTCCAGTATTTGACCCATAAGTGTAGAAGTAGTTGTTACCAGCGTTATTATCCGTGGTAGGAGTTTGGTAGATATCATTGAGAATAACTACACCACTACCATTTTCAACTTCACTAACAGTACTACCCAAGGAGGTGAGGTTGAATTCGAAATCTTGACCATTAAATTTATCACTAAGGTCATCAAATAGTACAATCTTGTCATATTCCTTTTGTAGGAATGTTCTACCTTGGAAGGAAGAGTTGACTTGAACTAGGTTAGACTCATTGATGTTGATTTCACCCCTACCAGAAGGTGCTTCAGTAAATACAACATCACTTTCTACGATGTTGAAACTACCTCTGTACAGGTCTAGCTCAGAACCATTGACGTGATCAGTTGCAGCCGATCCAACTACACCTCTAGTAATATCAATAAGTGGTACTGTGCCGCTGTTTGAAATTGGACCCACATTAGCTGTACCAAAACCAATATTATCAATTTTGACGTATTCCTTATCTACTAGTAGCAAATCACCAACACGAATAGTACCAATACCAGTCAATACAGCATATTGGTCATCGTATGCAAGTGGTGCAGCCAAGTTGAATATCTTTTGAGCGGAGGAGATAGGTGCCTGAATAACACCATCAATACAAATAATTGTCTTCTCCAACTTCTTCATCATACCCAACCTGTGGGAAATACCAGAACCAATACCAATGATTTCGATAGGAGTTACAGAGATTGAATCTGCAAAAGTTGCCGCTAGTTGGAATCTACCCAAGTCCCTCTTGATGACAAACACTCTGTCAGGCATTGTGGATGTTGTAATTCCCCTATAGTCAACTGTTGGTACAATCTGAATAGGAGCAACAATTCCGTCCTCTAAACTGGTAGCTGCCTTGTAGTATAGTTCTTCACCTCTACTAAAGAAGTGATCCTTGATGTTGAAAATATTGAGA
>Ga0233438_10004908_pt1 | contig 11490 bp, 16 predicted proteins | sample SI_123_September_FD_182720 | JGI IMG/M metagenome (GOLD analysis project Ga0233438, IMG submission 182720) | Seawater microbial communities from Saanich Inlet, British Columbia, Canada - SI_123_September2016_10_MG | ecosystem: Environmental > Aquatic > Marine > Inlet | place: Canada: British...
CCGTGTGGATGATTTCCTATGGATTTCCTGTAGGCCGTCGTGTACAGGTCCACGGACATTTCTAATTTATGGTGGGATTTTTTTTCCTGGTGTCAAGTAGAGTGATGTATCTGTTCATCGCGATCGCGGTGATTGCGGTCGTCTTACTCATGCTTCGGAAGAGGAGGGACGTACCCGTGAGCGTGTGTGAACAGATCATAGAGGCATCCAAAAAGTATGAGTTCATGGACACTCCCGAGAACGTCGACGATAAGCCGATGGGTGAGATCGCCATCTACGATGACGGCCGACCGATTAACGTGGAACTGTGGAACATGTGTAAAAAGTATTACGAAACCGTAGCTTCGAAACATAACCTGGACCTCACGTACGCCTTCCTGAGGAAATACGACACGGGTGCGAGGAACGATCTGATCATGCACCTCGACGACGAAGGGGACGCGACCACGACCATCAACGTGCTCCTCTCGGACGTGAAAGATTTCGAGGGTGGAAAGCTGTACATATTCGACAAGGACCGAACCCAGGGAATACTGAACGAGCACGGGGGCGACATGGATATCCCCCAACGCGAACAGTTCCTGAAAACCTGCCCGGACCTACCGGTCGTCAACCTAAAACAGGGTGACGCGATCTACTACGAAGGGTGTCGTTCGTTACACGGGGTGACTCCGGTGACGAGCGGCGAAAGGTACGTATTAGGGTTTTTTAGTAAATTTCTTTAGCGCTTCATCTCTCCTGTGCGTGCGGTACATCAGGTACAGCGACACCAAAACGGCGGCTACGATCAGTTTCGTCATTTAGTATACCTCGAGAAGTAAATTTCGAGTATGTCGGTGACCTCATCGATCCGATCCTGCGTGGCGTATTCCAGAACCGTATCCAAAATTTTCGGGTCGTTCATCACCGGCTCTAAAATGTTACGAAGGTCCTCGATGTGACTCTCCTTGAAGCCACCGTTGGTGATGGCGGCGTCGATGACGTCACCGGCCGCCGTCTTGCTCTGCACGAAATCGACGTACGATTCACTTCTCAGGCAAAGAAACACGATGATCACCAGGATGAGCAAGACAACCGCGGTGTTCATGCTTTATAAGCTTCGTACATTTTATTTCTTCTCAACCTTCTCGAGTAACTCGAGGAGGGTCTTGCGGTCGCCCATCTCCGCGAAGTCCATCGCGTCCTGGACAACCTGGTCGTCGTCTGTGAGTTGAACGAATGTGTTCATCACGTACAGAGAATTGAGATCCTTACTCTCATCGTTGATGTGCTCCATCAGACCTTCGGTCACAGTCGAATAATACTCGATGGTCAGGCACCGGTTCCTGTACAGGTTATACATCCATATGGAAATCACGATGACCGCGATGATCAACACGATTCGGTTAAGTTTCATTATACTTTATAGGAGGATTTTTTTCTCAGTACAAATCATAATGGGCGGTGGAAATTCCACGGCGAGATCCGAAACTCACATTTCCAACGAGATCGTCAACAAGTCCGTCTTTAATGCGTTGAACAAAACGGAGAATGTTTCAGAGATGGAAATGTTGCTTAATCAGAAGTTGGTACTGAAGAACGTCAAGGCCCTGAGCTGCAAGATGAGCGTCAACCAGACAATGAACCTTGACGTAAAACAAATATCACAGTTCAAGGAAGAAGATTCTACGATGCTGATGGATAGTATCACAGCCGAATTGGACAATGCACTCGCAGCAGAGCAGGAAACAGAATCTGGAGCCGGTAGCACGGCTGACACGGAGAGTTCTGATTACACGAATATCAGGAACTCCGTTCGAAACGAAATGAATACTAATATTACAAACGAAACCATCAACAAGTTGAGTTCGGAGATCGTGGCGAATCAGGAACTCGTCATGGAGAACTATGTGATGGACCCCCTCGGATTCCAGATTTTAAAGGATATGGGGATGGCACCCACGATCGAGATGATGCGCCTGGCTTCGCAAACCTCATGCGACATTAACCAGGATATGGTTGTTAAGTTCGTCGCGGAACAGATCGGAGCGCAAGTCACAAAGATTATTCAGGAAAATGAAAAAGTGAACAAACTTGTCAGCGATACCGAGAAGAAGCAAACTGCCAAAACACAGGGTATAGGCGGGGCTGCAGCGGAAGCCGCCATGGGTGTCGGTGGGGCTTACGCGGCAGTGGCTGAAGGTGTCGGAAGTGGTGTCGGCACGGCCGCAGAGGGAGTTGGATCCGGTGTGGGCGACGCCGCGACTGGTATAGGCGCTGGCTTAGGCGCCGCGATGGCCGGTCCGTTCATCCCTTCCGCGATCGCCTCGAGTTCTTCTGCTGCGATGGCCATGGTGATGATGATGATGTCGAAGGGTGGCGGCGGTCCGGACCCCGCCGCGATGGCCGCCATGATGCGGAAATAAATAAAGAAATCAATCACTCATTATACTAATGATCCTCAGTATCGACGTTGGTATAAGGAACTTGGCGCTCTGTCTCCTCGACGATAAAAACGGGAACTTGGTACAGAACTGGGACGTGGACGGCATCCCCCCCGAATCGAAAAACGGAATCTACGTGTCCATGCGCGATCACCTCAACGCTCGACCGTGGGTCCTGACCGCCGACACCGTACTGATCGAAAAACAACCTGATCGGAACAAGAAGATGATCTCGGTCATGCACTTTCTGCATAGCTATTTCATCATCAAGTGTCCCCAGGCTGAAACGATTCTCTACGACGCTCGCCATAAGATCCCGGACGTCGTCGGTCCAGGGAAAGCGCAATACAACAAGCGCAAAAAGGTCGCCATCCAACGGTGCGAGGAATTCATCAAGGACGGACCCACGAACGCGCACTGGCTCGAGACCTTTAAGGCGAGTAAAAAGAAGGACGACCTGGCCGATACGGTCATGCAAGCACTCTCCTTCGTCAATCGCATCGAGGTCCTCCCCGCGTCCGCGTCCAAGACGAAGAAACTCGTCGCCAGGAAACCCAACGAGAACCAGAAGCGGACCAAGTACTCGAAGTGTAACCTGGCGTGGTTGTATCTCAATAAAGTCGAGTGTGAGGTTCTCGAGAACAACAAACGGTTCATGAAGGATCTGCGTAGGTACTACACCGGGATCGACGATCTCATCAGGGACTTGAAAAATTAATGTCATCAGAATACAACAAACACTATGTTCACCGCAATCGCCATGTCCCCCACGTGGTTCGCTAAGAATGACGATTTCAAGAAGATCGGGAAAAAAATCCAGAAACAGAGGAAGAGTGAGGTTGATAAGATCAAGGATAAGATCGGCGATATCGCGCGCGACGAGCAGAGGCGCGTGAAGGAATATTTCAAGGAACACCAGGATCTTATCAAGAAGGACAAGGAGACTAAAAAGAAGAAGAAGGGCAAGGTCAAATCGATCGATCTTTACGAAAAGTAATCCAGATCGCGAACGCCACGAGAAACGCGGCGAGGGGTGTCCCGTTGAATCTCTCAGCCAGGAGAGCGCATATCACACTGTATTGAACTACCCGTATTTCCTGTCTTGTTTTGACCATCGAGCGCTTCATCGCCGCTCTGGACCTCTCCAGGCCCAGAACAGTCGAGCTGATTTTACCAATCTTTGACGGAATTTCCGAGGTGTTCATCACCATTTCGGCTATGTCCAGAGACTCTATAAACTGCTCTTGAATCATCGGTTCGAGGTATGTAAAGTAATCAAAGTCTGGATCCAGTTGTAAACATATCCCTTCTATGAGGGAGAAAGACTTAGCTAAATATACAAAACTTGTTGGTACAACAAACGGTTTTTCCATCGCCAGTTCGGCTGCCAATTCGTCGTTCATGATAGCACCGCCGTCGAGTGTTTCTAAATACCCCAAAATAGTCTCAAAAAACAGTTCGATATCGCTGATATCGGAAGACGTCGGCACGATGACCCCTAACCGAATCAAGATTTGAACGATTCCCTGTGTGTCTCGTTTAATGATACAACCGAACAAATCACCGAATCCAACCCTAAGTTCTTCGCTCAATTGAATCAGGAGGCCGAAATCATAGAACACCAGTTTTCCATCCTTCGAGACCCCCAGGTTACCAGGGTGTGGATCGCCGTGAAAGAGACCGCTGTCCATGGTCTGAATCACGTACGAATTTACGAGGGCTTCGCAAACCTTTTTCCTGTTGATCTTCTTATTTTTGATCTCTGTTATCTTCTCTGTTGGTACATATTCCATCACGATCATCTCACTGGTACAATGTTTCTTATACACACGGGGTATCCTGATCCAGTCATGGGCTTTCAGTGACTTTTTGAATCGTATTGCGTTATCTACTTCCTGCACGTAATCAGCCTCCCCGAGTAAATACTCTATAGAATCGTTTAATACGAATTCCGAACTGGCCCCCGTGTCGATACCGACAGTTTGGAAAAACTTCAATATTTTGGCTACGTTTTCCGTGTCCGATTTCATGGTCTCGTAGATACCCGGTCTCTTTAATTTTACAACGACGCGCCTCTTTCCGTTTTTCAGGACAGCTTTGTGCACCTGACCTATACTCGCAGATTTGAAAGGAGTTTCGTCGAATTCTTCAAATATGTCCATGTTCAAATCATCTTTCACCAGGTTATAATCGAACGGTGGGACGTTGTCTTGAAGAGATTCCAACTCACGAATGAACTCCGGTGGATAGAGATCACCGCGCGTCGACGCGATCTGACCCAATTTCACAAATGTCGGCCCGAGATCCAGTAACTGATCCCTGGTCCACCTACCGAGCTCACCTTTGTCCTCTGTGAAACGATCCTTCCACAAATACTTGGCCGCGAACTTCCACGTCTTCATTTTATTCCGCGATGGCGGTGGTGGTTTTACGACATGGTTCACACATAACATATCCTCTTACCTTTACCCAGGAACTTTTTCTCCATACATTATAAACAAATGGTTCGTATGATCAAAAACCTTTTCGGTCCAGTGACGAAACCCACCGAACTTTTCATCAAGGCCCAGCCCCTGGTGTTCTCCCTCATCATCATGTACCAGGGCCTGTTCGCGCCCAACGCGATCGCCATCCCCGAGCGCCTCGAGAAGCTCTTCGGGAACAAGGTCTTCCGTCTCGTCTCCCTGATGGCCATCGCATTCGGTGCGACTGGAGATATCGAGTACGCCCTCGCGTCCACGGTCATCTTCCTGAGCGTCATGTACCTCCTGAAGACCCCCGAGGAGCGCCGCAGGACCGGCTTCATTTAATTTGTGAGCCTACAGTAGAATGAAGATTCATATCGTCGGCGCGGGTCCCACTGGGTTATCCCTCGCGTGGGAGATCGTCAGGTCGACCGACCACGAAGTCACCGTGTACGAGCGTAAAACGTCTTGCGGAGGTTCGTGGTGGGAACCCGACACAGAGGTTCGTGATATTCACGCACACCGAGTACTTTTTGACCGAGGGTTCGTCAACGCTCGATCCTTTCTCAAGGAAATGGATCTCGAGTGGGATGAACTCTTCCAGAAGATATCACCGGACTTTTATACCTACACACTAAAAAAGTTTGAACCGAAAGATTACGTCGCGGTCGTGGAACTTTTTTTCAGAGTGACATTCAAACCCGAGAAATATAAATCAATCTCGTTACACGACTATTTCGAAAATAAATTATCCGATGGCGGTAAGAAAATCATCGAGCACTTACCGATAAACATCGATGGGGTCACGTGGAAACACATGTCGGCGTACGAATTTATCAAGACCGGTGATCAGCTTCTCTTTTCTAGTCCCTACACTCAAAAAGTTTCAGGGAAAATCATGAACGATGCCGTGGAGGAAAAACTTCTCGGCGCCGGTGTGAATTTTATATTCGGCTCGGAACTCGAAAAAGTGGAGTACCGAGAAGACGGGTACGAAGCATCTTTCAGTGATGGGACGTCCGTATCCGACGGATTTTTCTACATGTGTGTAGACAACAGCCCCGCACTCAAACTCATAGGCGATAACTGGGGACCCCTGGCTGAGAAGAAGATCCGAAGCGCGACCTACGGGTCGATATGCGTCTTACTGGATTACGACGAGTTCGTGCCTGCCGGTGAGGAGCTCGAGACCCTGACCACCACCAAATGGAACATCCTCGTTTCGAATTTACCCGGGACCAACACGGTTTCGTGTGTCCTATGCGATCTCACGAAAGAAATTCTCGCCAGCGAACCGGATGTCATCAAACGGGAGGTGATTCACCAGCTCGGTCTTCCACCACCCCGAGAAATCAGGATCGGATGGGGAAGTGAATGGACCGGCGAAAAATGGGAATTTTCACAGAGTTCGGGGGTGTTGGGTCTGAACGGGCAAGTCCCGTTTTTTGGGGTTTGCCCCAACGTCGCGCTTTGCGGTATGATGTCGTACCGCAACACACCCTACTCGAGCATAGAGGCCGCGGTCGAAGTTTCCAGGCGGCTCAGTCACGAATGTTTCGGGACTCGGTACCCGCTCAAACCGATCGCCGTTTCCCAGGTACTCGCGATCTGCGTCGTGGCGCTCTTAGTTATTATTCTCGTCTATCGTAATAAGAACCAATGAAGTTCTCAGCCGAAATATACGAACCGATGTATGATTTCAATGGTAGAAAGTATCTCCGGATTACAGTCCCCGAGAATGTTCGTGCCACCATTGAAAACATGCACATGAAACGTACGCACCTTTTGAAAAGTGTAAACGTGGACGACCCCTTGGAGGGTCGAGTGCTCAAAGTGAAAGTTCCTTTCCGTTACCGGAGAGTTATGTGCAGCGTCGAAGGACGCCCCATTCAGTCTCTAGTAAGGGGGGACGAGATCGAGGTGGTGGTCGATTTCAAAGGTGCTTGGAATGTGGAGAATCACTCGGGTTTCTCCTGGGTGCTGTCATCCTCGATCTTCTCGAGCTCCTCGTCGGAGGCCTGAGTTGGATCACGCGGGAGTTCGATCGTCTCCAGCCCCCCCTTTTTAAGGTCGCGGAAGGTCTGGAGCATACCCTGAAGCCTAAATATCTCCTGGGTCATCTGCTCGATGGTCTGAGTGACCTTCTTAATGTTTTCGTCGATGTTCACGGTGGGCATTTACGTAGTTAAAGTTTGTAGTCTTTAACTAGGTAAAGATGGGTACACTGACACGGACCGGGTACTTGATATCTCGCACCGAACTCAGCAAAGTTCCGCACCAGGCGGTCGTCGTCCTCGGCGGTTTAAAAAAGGAGCTTACCGTAAGACCCGTAGTCAACTCGGACTATGGGTTTCCTCCACCGCCTTTTAAGGTTTTCCGAGCAACTAAGGACGGAATTTGCGCTCCAAGATTCTTCGGAATCGATAAAATGGGGCCTGCCAAAATCGACAGGCGACCCGAACCTGCGAAAAGCACAGCCAAGTTCACAGGAAAATTGCGAGACGCCACCCACCAAAACGAAGCCTTCGCAGCAGCGATTAAAGCAGGCAGCGGCGTCCTTTCTTTACCGTGTGGGTTCGGCAAGACGACTGTATCCCTGGCCATAGCCTGTAAACTCGGCTACCGCACGATGATCGTCGTGCACAAACAGTTTCTCGCGGATCAATGGCGTGAGCGTATTCAACAATTTTGTCCCGGCGCGACTATCGGTGTCGTCCAACAGAATAAGAAGGAGGTCGAGGGTTGCGATTTTGTGATCGCCATGCTTCAATCTCTGTCTCTCAAAGAATACTCCTTCGACGATTTCGATTCGGTCGGGACGGTCATAGTAGACGAAGCGCATCACATTTGTGCTAAGGTCTTTAGCCAATCGCTCTTTAAAATGTGCCCCCGCCATATTTTCGGTCTCTCGGCTACCCCCGAGCGGAAAGACGGTCTTACCAAAGTTTTGCACTGGTTTATGGGCCCAACGTTTTTCGCCGTCGAGCGTAAAAATCAGGAACAGGTCGAAGTCTTTCCGGTCACCTTTGATTCGCCGAATTATAAAAATCCACCGCCCAGTATGCGAAACGGTAAGATATCGATGCCGAATATGATCACACTTCTGGTCGAGGACCGACAAAGGAACAAAATGTTAGTGGAACTGGTAAAAAAGGCGTCGGCGGGGACGAGACAATTACTCGTCTTGAGCGACCGGCGACTTCACTGCGAGCTGCTCCACCAGTGTTTTCCCACGACTTCTGGTCTGTACATGGGAGGCATGAAAGAAAAGGCCCTCCAAGAATCGTCGAAGAAGAAGATCATCTTCGCGACGTTTAGCCAGGCACACGAAGGGTTGGATATCCCCACACTCGATACCGTCATATTGGCGAGTCCAAAATCGGACATTGTCCAATCGATCGGACGTATCATGCGAGAGACGAAGGGAAAGAAGAACAATCCACACATCTATGACCTACATGACCCGTGGAGCGTTTTCAGTGCAATGTACTACAAACGCGTCAAAGTGTACCGACAGGGTGGATTTAAAATTCACGGTAACGGTAAAATCGCCGAGGAGAAGAAAGATGAATTCCCCCGAGGTAAATGTTTTTTCACGTGAATCATTTTAAATTCATTTACCGAGAAGTTGGTTGATCTCCCGGGTAGATGGATTGAGTTATTTCTTCATCGAGTCCGAAACGGCTAACAGGACCACGCCGACGATGAACGCGAGGATCACATAGTTCAACTCGGTATCCTCATCTGCTTTCTCGGGCTGTGCTTTCTGGGAAGGAGCGACGGCCACCTCAGGGCGTCGCTGCGGAGGAGGTTCGAGATCCTCCAGCGGGCAATACGCTATCATATATCATTACATCACAAATTAATTTCATTCTTTTTGGTCGTCTTGCGACGCTTTTTCGGTTTACCCCCTTCGACGTTGACCTCCTTGATCTCTCCGCCTGTGCTCTCGCCTGAAATAGACATGATATCGCTGAGCTCATCCTCCTCGTGGATCGGGGGCGGTCGGCTCCCACCGGCGTTCAGGTTCGAATTCATGGGCATGGGAGGCGGCATAGAAATTCCACCCATCAAACTCGCAATATCAATACCCGGTCCCTGCATTTCATAGTTGCCCGTACCGCCCACAGGAGGTTCCACGAACGGCTCGTCGGGGTTCCTCGGTGCCGTGTTCTGCACGGCCGACATCATATTCTTGACGAGTTCAGGATTTTGTTTAATAACGTCGTTCATGTTCGGGATGGCAGTCTTGAACATGCTGTTTGTGAGATGAAACATCATCGCTGAGCCGCCGAGCATCATGATCAGCTTCACCTCGGGGGCGACACTGACCTTCGAACGGTACTTGACGTACAACTCCTCGAAGACACCGTCGTAGTCATCAACGTTCTCCATGACGGATTCGGACCAACCTTCGAGTTGAACCTCGAAAGGGTTATACCGCTTGTTGAGGAACTCAAGACCGGTGACACAGGCCACCAACATACGCCGCGAGAATCGAATCGATTGCTCGACATCAATCGAATACGTAATTCTTTTCACCTCCGCTCGAAGCTCATCGACGTTCGAGTACGCGTTGAGCCTCTTGTTGACGGTGAATCCCTTCTTCTCCAGGCGAGCCAACTTATTGAGTAAATCACTCTTCTCCTCGTCGATGGAGGTGTACCCCTCCGAGGGTTTCTCTCGCTCGGGTCTCTCCTCCTCGTCGTCGTCGAAGTCCATGTCGTCCTCCTCCTCGCCGTAGTCGATCTCGTCCGTCTGGGTCGGGTGGTGAGCGTTCGGAATGGACTGCTTGTTGGGGTTGACGAACGCATCCATCGCCTCCTGGTGTTGAGGGGGAGGGCGTGTACCGAACGCGCTCTTCTGCGGGCGCGGGACGGGTTTGGCGCGAGGTACGGAAATTTCGATCTCATCGTACAGAGCCTGTTCGTCGTCGTCGAGTTTCATCACGTTGGTACGTCCGCGGTCCAGGACAATATCGTCGGCCATCTCTATCCTCTAGTAATAAAATGTAGATTCTTCTTTAACGCACTTTTTTTGTTGACGTATAGTAAATATGTTCCTCAAACTAAACAAGACCAACCGCGGCGCGCTCATGTACATGACCGTCCTCTTCGGTCTCATCTGTGTCCTGACCGTCATGCAGGGTGGGTCCTCCGGGTACCAGCCCAGGCCGATCACCATTAACGCCGTCAGCCAGGGATCCCTCTTCGATCTCGACCACAGCGAGGAGTGTGTCGCCGGCGCTCCTAACGGCAGCCCCTACAGCAAGTCTCTGACCCCGGGCGGTCTCTGCGGTGCGCAGGGTCTCGTCGCCGACCACGCCGGCTACTCCATCTCCGGGGGTATCGGCGGATCTTTAATCTAAACGTATAGTAACATGGTTCCCGATCTCAATTACGAGTACCACACCATCACCATCGACTCCAATGGTCAGGCGGCTGCGAACACTTTCACCAGCTACCTGGAAATTCCACTCAAGAACGTCGTCGAGGCGAAACTCCTGGCCGCGCACGTTCACACGAAGACGTCTAATCAGCACATTTACATCTCGATCGATGAACTCGATTCGAACTTCAACGACAGGGCGACCCCCGTGCTCAACGGTACTGGAACCATCGGTAAGGTCAAGGGTGTTTTCGGGAGTTTAATTTCCGATGTCACCGCCGTGGGTACCGCGAATCACATCACCAACTTTAAGGGTGATTACGACGTCAGCACGCAATACATAAACCCATTGAGGAAGGTTGATAAATTTACCGTGAATATCATGAATCAAGACGGTGATGGAATCTTACCGAACACGGCGGGTACCCCGAACTATCTCATCGTCAAGTTCACGTGTCTTAAAGGCAACCTGTAATTTTCTCACATAGTAGTAGTAACGATGTCAGCCGGAATCACCCAGCTCATCGCCATAGGTGCTCAGGACCAGTTCATCATGGGGAAACCCGAGATCTCGTTCTTCAGCAGCACCTTCAAACGACACTCGAATTTTTCCCAGTCCATCGAAAAGCAAACAATCTATGGAGCTGTGAAAAACAATTCAATGTCAAGCGTCCAGTTCGAACGTTCGGGCGACCTTCTGGGGTACTGTTACCTCACGCTGGACGATACCACGCAAGCGTTGGACACGCAACGTTGGGACACTATCATCGATAAGGTGGAATTGCTCATAGGCGGGGCCGTGATCGACTCACAAGATGCTATCTTCACCGAAAAGATCGCCATCGATACGTTCGCGCAGAACGTGAGTAAGAGTGCGAACGGGACGCACCCCGGCGTGTCCGCGCGCTCGTATTTTTATCCCCTTCGATTCTTCTTTTGTGAGGGGCCGCAGTGCGCTCTTCCCTTAGTCGCCTTGAACTATCATAACGTCGAGGTACGAATTCACTGGGCGAGCGAAGCGTCGAACTATAACGTCGAGATGTTCGCCAACTACTATTACCTCGACAACAGCGAACGCGGCGCCATAGCCTCGCGAAAGCATGATCTGTTAATCACCCAGGTTCAAAAGAACATTCCGTCGAACCATACCACACAGGAACTTTACTTTTCACACCCCGTGAAATATATCGCCTCTTCGGACACGACGACCGACG
>Ga0233438_10004909_pt1 | contig 11489 bp, 8 predicted proteins | sample SI_123_September_FD_182720 | JGI IMG/M metagenome (GOLD analysis project Ga0233438, IMG submission 182720) | Seawater microbial communities from Saanich Inlet, British Columbia, Canada - SI_123_September2016_10_MG | ecosystem: Environmental > Aquatic > Marine > Inlet | place: Canada: British...
CGGGTCGACAGCGGCTATCGCTCGATGATGTCCGTGCAATCCTCTTTGGTCATCTACCCCATCCACGCCTACGGCAGTGAGGCGCAACGGCAAAAGTTCCTGCCTGGGCTATGCTCTGGCGCTTTGATCGGCTGCTTTGGTTTGACCGAGCCGGATGCTGGATCAGATCCCGCCGGGATGAAAACCCGCGCTGAGAAAACCGCAACGGGATATAAGCTGACCGGATCCAAGATGTGGATTTCCAATGCGCCGATTGCGGATGTCTTTGTGGTTTGGGCCAAATCAGAAGAACATGGTGGAAAAATCCGCGGGTTCATATTGGAAAAAGGTATGAGCGGGTTATCGGCGCCAAAAATTGGCGGCAAGCTCTCCCTGCGCGCCTCGGTTACTGGGGAAATCGTAATGGATGGTGTCGAGGTGGGCGAAGACGCGCTTTTGCCGAATGTGGAAGGGCTCAAAGGGCCCTTTGGCTGTCTCAACCGAGCCCGCTATGGCATAGCCTGGGGTGTTATGGGCGCAGCAGAGTTTTGTTGGCACGCCGCATTGCAATATGGTTTGGACAGAAAGCAATTCAACAAGCCTCTGGCACAAACCCAACTGTTCCAGAAAAAGCTGGCCGATATGCAAACCGAAATTTCTCTGGGTCTGCAATCGGCCTTCCGATTGGGTCAGATGATGGACGACGGCACGGCCAGCCCAGAGCTCATCAGCCTGATGAAACGCAACAATTGCGGCAAAGCTTTGGACATCGCCCGGGTTAGCCGAGACATGCATGGGGGCAATGGCATTGCTGAGGGTTTCCAGATCATGCGCCATGCGGCCAATCTTGAAACGGTCAACACATATGAGGGGACGCATGACGTGCATGCTTTGATCCTTGGGCGGGCGCAAACGGGCTTGCAGGCCTTCTTTTAGCCATCAAAGCGCTGCGCCACCCCGTTGATTTGGCGCATAAACCGGGTTTGACCTCCCTTTTGTGATCACAGATTTTTTTTCTGTGATCACAAATGTACGAAAAACAGCTTTTCTGAAAAAATTTACTATATCGCCACGACTTATGTGTTTTACATGCGGTAAGGAATAAATTGCAGGATCAGCTCTATGAATATTCATGAATATCAAGCCAAAGCCCTTTTGCGCAGCTACGGCGCACCCGTCAGCGACGGGCGCATAGTCCTCAGCGCCGATGCCGCCAAAGCGGCAGCGTCCGAAATGGATGGGCCCTTGTGGGTTGTGAAAGCTCAAATCCACGCCGGTGGGCGCGGAAAAGGCAGCTTTATCGAAGCTGACGCCGGCGCTGCCGGTGGTGTGCGCCTTGCGCGGTCGGTCGATGAAGCGGAAAAAGAAGCCAAAGCCATGCTGGGCCGGACACTTGTGACCAAGCAAACTGGCCCTGCGGGGAAATTGGTCAACCGAATTTATATCGAAGATGGCTCCGGCATTGAAAAAGAATTCTATCTCGCGATCCTAGTGGACCGTCAGACAAGCCGCATCTCCTTTGTGGCCTCCACCGAGGGCGGGATGGACATTGAAGAGGTGGCCGAGGCGACACCGGAAAAAATTCTCTCCTTCTCCGTTGATCCCGCCACTGGATATCAAGGCTTTCATGGCCGCCGCATCGCCTTTTCTCTGGGCCTCAAGGGCGCGCAGATCAAGCAATGCGTTAAACTCATGGGCCAGCTCTACAAAGCCTTTGTCGAAAAAGACATGGAGATGCTGGAAATCAACCCTTTGATCATCACCGACGGTGGGGATTTGAAGGTCTTGGATGCTAAAATTGGCTTCGATGGCAATGCGGTGTACCGCCATGCAGATATCGCTGAGCTGCGCGACACCACCGAGGAGGATGCCCGTGAACTGGAAGCGTCGAAATATGACCTGAACTATATCGCCTTGGATGGCGAAATCGGTTGCATGGTCAACGGTGCGGGTCTGGCCATGGCCACGATGGACATTATCAAACTCTATGGTGCTGAACCGGCGAACTTCTTGGATGTCGGCGGCGGCGCCACAAAGGAAAAAGTGACCGAAGCCTTCAAGATCATCACCTCCGATCCGCAGGTCAAAGGTATTTTGGTCAATATCTTCGGCGGGATCATGCGCTGTGACGTGATCGCTGATGGGGTGGTCTCTGCGGTGAAAGAAGTGGGGCTTTCCGTGCCGTTGGTCGTTCGTTTGGAAGGCACCAATGTCGATGAAGGCAAGCGGATCATCACCGAAAGTGGCCTAAATGTGATCGCAGCCGACAATCTTCGCGATGGCGCCGAGAAAATCGTTGCTGCTGTAAAGGCGCTGTAACGCGGCCCTGCGACCGCTGAATTGGAATTTTGCAGCCGGCCCAAGGTGCCGCTGCCAACATACGAACGAGGAGCGCCGAATGGCCGTACTTATCGACGAAAACACCAAAGTCATCTGCCAGGGATTCACCGGCAGCCAGGGCACATTTCACTCAGAACAAGCCATTGCCTATGGCACGAAAATGGTCGGTGGGGTCACCCCCGGCAAGGGCGGGCAAACCCATTTAAATCTGCCGGTTTTTAACTCTGTGCATGAGGCCAAATCGGTCACTGAAGCCAATGCCTCTGTCATCTATGTCCCGCCCCCCTTTGCCGCCGACTCCATTCTCGAAGCAATTGACGCGCAAATGGAAGTCATCGTCTGCATCACAGAAGGCATTCCGGTCTTGGACATGATGCGCGTCAAGCGGGCGCTTGAAGGCTCCTCAAGCCGGTTAATCGGACCCAACTGCCCTGGGGTGATCACGCCCGACGCCTGCAAAATCGGCATTATGCCCGGCCATATTCACCGCCGCGGCTCTGTCGGCGTGGTCTCCCGCTCAGGCACTTTGACCTATGAAGCTGTGAAGCAAACCACGGATGTCGGTTTGGGCCAATCCACATGCGTCGGCATCGGCGGCGATCCCATCAAAGGCACAGAGCATATCGATGTGCTCGAGTGGTTCCTCGCAGATGACGAAACCCAATCCATCATCATGATCGGCGAAATTGGCGGCTCAGCTGAAGAGGAAGCCGCGCAATTCCTGGCTGATGAAAAGAAAAAAGGCCGCTGGAAACCCGTCGCAGGCTTCATCGCTGGCCGTACAGCTCCCGCAGGCCGCAGAATGGGCCACGCGGGCGCGATTGTCGCCGGCGGCAAAGGCGGCGCAGAAGATAAGATCGAAGCCATGAAAATGGCAGGTATTGTCGTCGCAGAGAGCCCCGCCAGCCTTGGCGAAGCTGTTTTGGCCGCGATCGACGCGTAATATGGGAGCGGCGGGTATGACGCTTAAACTCAAACTTGATGTTAGACGATCACGCCCCGCGCTTGAGCTCACCAAAGGCGGCAAGGAAAGGCCCAGGGCCCTCCTTGCCGTCACACGTTCAAACCCTCTTTTTGTTCCTTACCAAGGTGTCATCCTATGACCGATCAGTCTGCAAACGATCAATTCCATGCCTCAAGCTTCATGCAGGGCCATAACGCGGAATATCTAGAGCAAATGCACGCCCGCTACAGCGCCGATCCGGTGTCAGTTGACGCACAATGGGCTGATTTCTTTGCGGCAATGGGCGATGAAGACAGGGATGTGCGCGCCAAAGCCTCAGGCCCCTCTTGGGCACGCAGCGATTGGCCGCCCATGCCAATGGATGATCTCACATCCGCCTTTACCGGCGAATACCCAGCGGCAGCCGAGGCGCGCGATGCGGGCAAGAAAATCAGCAACAAGGCCGCTGAAACGGGCGTGTCATTAAATGAGGAGCAACTCAAACGCGCAGTGCTCGACGGTCTGCGCGCCTTGATGCTGATCCGTGCCTACCGTATTCGCGGCCATTTGGCGGCGGATTTGGATCCTTTGGGCATGCGCGAAGATGACCCCCGCCCCGAATTGGATCCAGCCAGCTATGGTTTCACCGAGGCAGATATGGACCGGCCGATCTTTCTCGATAATGTTTTGGGGCTGCAATTCGCCTCCATGCGCGAGATTTTGGAAATTGTTCGCCGCACCTATTGTGGCACTTTCGCCCTGCAATATATGCATATTTCTGACCCCGAAGAATCCTCCTGGCTCAAAGAGCGCATTGAAGGTTACGGCAAAGAAATCAGCTTCACCCGCGAGGGTCGCAAGGCGATTCTCAACAAATTGGTGGAGGCGGAGGGCTTCGAAAAATTCCTCCATGTCAAATATATGGGCACCAAACGCTTTGGGCTTGATGGCGGCGAAAGCCTCATTCCAGCGATGGAGCAAATCATCAAACGTGGCGGCGCCCTTGGCGTAAGAGACATCATCATTGGCATGCCCCACCGGGGCCGCCTGTCGGTGCTGGCCAATGTAATGGCCAAACCCTACCGGGCGATCTTTAACGAATTCCAAGGCGGCTCGTTCAAGCCTGAGGATGTGGATGGATCGGGCGATGTGAAATACCACCTCGGCGCCTCCTCCGATCGTGAATTTGATGGCAATTCCGTGCATTTGTCGCTCACCGCCAACCCCAGCCACCTTGAGGCCGTCAATCCGGTGGTCTTGGGCAAAGCGCGTGCGAAACAAGATCAAAATCACGACACAGAGCGTACCAGCGTTCTGCCGATCCTGCTGCATGGGGATGCCGCCTTTGCCGGTCAGGGTGTTGTGGCCGAAGGGTTTGGACTGTCGGGCCTGAAAGGGCATAAAACCGGCGGCACCATGCACATCGTGGTGAACAACCAAATCGGGTTCACCACCGCGCCGCATTTCAGCCGCTCCTCTCCCTATCCCACTGACATTGCTCTGATGGTCGAAGCACCTATTTTCCACGTCAATGGCGATGATCCAGAGGCCGTGGTCCATGCCGCCCGCGTCGCCACGGAATTTCGTCAAAAATTCAAAAAAGACGTGGTTGTCGATATTATTTGCTATCGCCGCTTTGGTCATAACGAAGGCGATGAGCCGATGTTTACCAATCCGCTGATGTACAAAAAGATCAAAACGCAAAAAACCACCCTCACCCTCTACACCGAGCGGCTGGTGCGTGATGGCTTGATCCCAGAGGGCGAAATCGAAGATATGAAGGCCAGCTTTCAATCATTTTTGAATGCGGAATTTGAAGCGGGTAAGGACTATAAGCCCAATAAGGCCGATTGGCTCGATGGGCGCTGGTCGAAAATGAATCGCCACGGTGAAGAATACCAACGCGGCGCCACAGCCATGTCCGAAGAAACTTTTGACGACGTGTCCCGCACTCTTTGTCAGGTGCCCGAAGGCTTTCCAATCCATAAAACCGTGCAGCGTATGCTGGATGCCAAATCCAAAGCGCTGAGCAGCGGCGAAGGGATCGATTGGGCCACAGGCGAGGCTTTGGCCTTTGGCTCATTGCTTACAGAGGGCCATCCGGTGCGGCTCGCCGGGCAAGACAGTACACGCGGCACTTTTAGCCACCGCCATTCTGGCCTGGTCAATCAGGATACCGAGGAGCGCTATTACCCGCTCAACAATATCCGTGAAGGACAGGGCCAGTATGAGGTCATCGATTCGATGCTTTCCGAATATGCGGTCTTGGGCTTTGAATATGGTTACAGCTTGGCCGAGCCCAATGCTTTGGTCATGTGGGAAGCGCAATTTGGCGATTTTGCCAATGGCGCGCAGATCATGTTTGATCAATTCATCTCCAGCGGGGAAAGCAAGTGGCTGCGCATGTCCGGTCTCACGATGCTGCTGCCCCATGGGTTTGAAGGCCAAGGCCCAGAGCACAGCTCCGCCCGCCTAGAGCGCTTTTTGCAAATGTGCGGCCATGACAATTGGATCGTCGCCAATTGCACCACCCCGGCCAATTATTTCCATATCTTGCGCCGCCAAATTCACCGCACCTTCCGAAAACCCTTGGTTCTCATGACGCCAAAATCTCTGTTGCGTCACAAGATGGCAGTGTCAAAGCGCGCAGAATTCACCACCGGATCCAGCTTTCACCGGGTGCTGTGGGATGATGCACAATATGGCAATTCCGAGACAAAGTTGGTTGCGGATAAAAAGATCAAACGTGTGGTGATCTGTTCGGGCAAAGTCTATTACGATCTGCTCGAAGAACGCGACGCACGAGGCATTGAGGATATCTATCTGCTGCGGGTCGAGCAATTCTACCCTTTCCCCGCCATCTCAATGGTCAACGAATTGGAACGCTTCAAACAGGCAGAAATCGTCTGGTGCCAGGAAGAGCCGAAAAACCAGGGTGCCTGGACCTTTATTGAGCCAAATATTGAATGGGTCCTCACGCGCATTGGTGCCAAATACAGCCGCCCGACCTATGTCGGACGGGCCACCTCGGCCTCCCCTGCAACCGGGCTTGCCTCCATACACAAATCACAACAAGCCGCGCTCGTCGATGAAGCGCTTACGTTGAAAGGATAAAATCATGGCCACCGAAGTTCGTGTTCCCACTTTGGGCGAATCTGTGACCGAGGCCACTGTCGCGACCTGGTTCAAAAAACCTGGCGATCAAGTTGCCGTGGACGATATGCTCTGTGAGCTGGAAACTGACAAGGTCACCGTTGAAGTGCCCAGCCCCGTGGCGGGCACATTGGCGGAAATCGTTGCCGCGGAAGGCGCGACCGTCAGCACCGAAGCGCTATTGGCACAAATCAACGAGGGTGCTGCAGCCTCTGGACCCGCCGCAGCCACAGCCACGGCGACAGCCGCCAAGAGTGCACCTGCGCCGGCGGCGCAAACCGTCGCAGTGATGGTACCGGTCTTGGGCGAATCTGTCACGGAGGCCACAGTCTCGACCTGGTACAAACAGCCAGGCGATACGGTGGCACAGGATGAAATGCTCTGTGAATTGGAAACCGATAAGGTGAGTGTGGAAGTGCCGGCACCGGCCGCCGGTGTTTTGGGGCAAATCCTTGCCGCCGAAGGCAGCACCGTGCAAGCGGGCGGACAATTGGCTGTGATTGGCGGGGACATCTCCAGCAATCCAGCCCCAGCGAAGGCCGCCACCACCGCCGCTGCAAAAAGCCATGATGTCGAAGATGCCCCGTCAGCGAAAAAGCTCATGTCCGAGGCCGGCCTCAACCGAAATGATGTGACCGCAACAGGCAAAGATAACCGTGTGATGAAACAAGACGTTCAAAAAGCCCTCGCCGCAGCCGCGCCCCAGGCCGCTCCGATCCCGCCAGCCACGCCCATTCGTGCGGCGGTTCCTGCAGATGATGCCGCGCGCGAAGAGCGCGTGAAGATGACACGCCTGCGCCAAACCATTGCGCGGCGTCTCAAGGACAGCCAGAACACAGCGGCCATGTTGACCACATACAATGAAGTCGACATGACAGAGGTCATGGCCCTGCGTAGTGAATATAAAGATTTGTTTTTAAAAAAACATGGCGTGAAACTGGGCTTTATGTCTTTTTTCACAGTGGCCTGCTGCCATGCGCTGCGCGAGGTGCCAGAGGTCAACTCGGAAATTGATGGCACAGATATCGTTTATAAGAGTTTCGTCCACATGGGCATCGCCGCGGGCACGCCAACCGGATTGGTGGTTCCGGTGATCCGTGATGCGGATTCCTTGTCTTTTGCCGAGATCGAAAAAGCCATTGCAGAAAAAGGCGCCCGCGCGCGTGATGGTAAATTGTCCATGGCGGAAATGCAGGGCGGCACCTTCACCATCTCCAACGGTGGTGTCTACGGCTCGCTGATGTCTTCGCCTATTCTCAACCCACCGCAATCGGGCATATTGGGCATGCATAAGATCCAAGACCGTCCGATGGCGATCTACGGTGAGGTGGTTATTCGCCCCATGATGTATCTGGCTTTGAGCTATGATCACCGGGTCGTGGACGGCAAGGGCGCCGTCACCTTCCTCGTGCGCGTCAAAGAAGCCTTAGAAGACCCGCGCCGCCTGTTGATGGATCTCTAATCCGGCAGAGATCCCACGTCACCGGCGGTGGCCATAGTGTTCATTTTGGACATTTGTCCGTTATGATCTTTGCCCGGCCTCACTTAGGTTGAGGTTGGGACAGAAATACAACCATGGGCTCCCGGGCCCGCCCTGAAAATAAAGGACCTTTCTTATGGCTTCTTATGATGTAATTGTGATTGGCTCCGGCCCCGGTGGCTATGTCAGCGCTATTCGCTGCGCCCAGCTCGGTCTCAAAACCGCCTGTGTCGAGGGGCGTGACACGCTTGGGGGGACCTGCCTGAATGTCGGCTGTATCCCCTCCAAAGCCCTGCTACATGCCAGCCACCAATTGCATGAAGCGCAACATAATTTTGCCAAAATGGGTTTGATTGCCGAAGATCCCAAGGTCGATTGGGCGAAGATGCAGGGGTATAAAACCGAGGTGATTGACGGCAATACCAAGGGCATTGAGTTTCTATTCAAGAAAAACAAAATTGACTGGCTGAAAGGCTGGGGCAGCATTCCTGCGGCCGGTCAGGTCAAAGTTGGTAATGACATCCATCAGGCCAAACACATCATCATCGCTTCTGGCTCTGAACCCTCCAGCCTGCCCGGAATTGAAATTGATGAGAAAACCGTTGTGACATCAACAGGTGCCCTGGCGTTGGACAAAATTCCGAGCAAAATGGTGGTGATCGGCGCTGGTGTTATTGGATTGGAATTGGGATCTGTCTATGCGCGCCTGGGCACCGAGGTTGAGGTGATAGAATTTTTGGACGACATCACCCCCGGTATGGACGGTGAGGTGCAAAAAACCTTCCTCAGGATTCTCAAGAAACAAGGCCTCAAGTTCACCATGGGCGCAGCCGTGCAATCCGTTGCAGTGAAAAAAGGCAAAGCCACTGTGAGCTATGTCAAACGCAAAAAAGACACCACGCATGAGCTAGAGGCGGATGTGGTGCTTGTCGCCACGGGCCGGCGACCCTACGTCGACGGCCTCGGATTGGACGCGCTTGGCGTCACCCTCACCGCGCGCGGTCAAATCCAAACCGATGCCCATTATGCAACCTCTGTTCCCGGCATTTATGCCATTGGCGACGCCATCACTGGCCCCATGCTGGCCCATAAGGCCGAAGATGAAGGCATGGCCGTGGCGGAAATCTTGGCAGGGCAAGCAGGCCATGTGAACTATGATGTAATCCCCGGTGTGATCTACACGCATCCAGAGGTCGCCACCGTTGGCCAAACCGAAGAGCAACTGAAAGAGGCAGGCCGAGCTTACAAGGCCGGCAAGTTTTCCTTCATGGGCAATGGCCGCGCAAAAGCGAATTTTGCGGCTGATGGCTTTGTGAAAATCCTAGCAGACGCAACAACCGATCGCATTCTTGGCGCGCATATCATCGGCCCAATGGCGGGAGATCTGATCCATGAGGTCTGCGTGGCAATGGAATTTGGCGCCGCCGCTGAAGATTTGGCGCGTACCTGCCACGCCCATCCGACCTATTCCGAAGCCGTGCGCGAGGCGGCTTTGGCCTGTGGCGATGGGGCAATTCACAGCTGAGCCAGCCCGCCGCCGTCACACAATTTATCGTATTTTCAGGCCTGCGCCCATGGGTGCAGGTCTCAGCGCGCCAACATGCGCAGCCCCTGGGTGACATCCGCCCGCACAGCCACCCGAAGGCCCGGTTCATCGCCAGCTTTCAAAGCCGCAAGAATCAGGCGGTGATGCATTGGCGGATCCTTTCGTTGTAACCGGCCATAGAGCGCCCGCATCGTTGGGCCCATTTGCAGCCACACTGTCTCGACCGTTGCCAGCATCGCCGGAGCCTGGGCCCGCAAGTAGAGCGTGCGGTGAAACTCGAGATTTGTTCGTATGTAAGTGACAGCATCCGCCTTCGCCACAGCCACAGAAATGGCGTTATTTATCGTTTGTAACCGCTCAACCAGCGCCATATGCGCCCGCGGCAAGGCCCGTGTGGCCAATTCCACCTCGATCAACGCCCGCAGAGCAGCAAGCTCCTCAATCCGGTCATTGGTCAGAGCCGGGGTTTGGAACCGCCCGCTCACCGAAATGCTCAGAGCCCCCTCTGCCGCCAGCCGCTTCAACGCCTCGCGCACCGGGGTCACAGAGACTCCGAATTCCTCGGCCACGCCCCGCAGGGTTATCGCCTGCCCCGGGCGCATTTCGCCGTACATGATCCGCATGCGCAATGTGCGGTAAAGCTGGTCATGTGCGGCCAGATAGCTGTCTTGCAATTTTTCTGCCATATGCATTTGTGATCACATTTGCCGCGCCTGTCAAACACCAATGGGCATGGCCCGCCCGCGCCGCGCCATAAGCACCATTTAGAACTGATAACGATGCAGATCTTCACCGTGGCGCTTGAGCCAGTCACGCTGCGCCTGATGGCCCGGAAAGAGGCGCTCAACCAGCGCCCAAAAGTCAGCAGAGTGATTCATCTGTTCCAAATGCGCCACCTCATGGGCCGCCACATAGCGCAAGACTTCAGGTGGGGCCATGATCAAGCGCCATGAGAAGTTCAAATTTCCCTGCGTTGAACAAGACCCCCATCTCGAGGTCGTGTCCCGCAGTGTCAGGCGCCCATAGGGCCGCCCGAGACGTTCGGAATAGTGATCAACCGCCTCCTGCAGCGCCAAGCGCGCTTGCAGCTTCAAAAAGGCTTTCACGCGCGCAGGCACCAAAGACTCGCGGCCAGGCACCAACAGGCGATCCCCGCTCAGCTCAACTTGCCGCCCCGCGCCCGGGGCTATGGTTAATAGGCGACCGGCAAAGGGCAGCTGACGGTCAAAACCCGCCTGGGCCACCCGGGGCAAATCGGCCAAATGCGCACGGATCCAAGATTCTTTTTCCAGAACAAAATTTTTCGCCTGCACCATCGGACAGGACAAAGGCAGACTGAGTGTCACCTGCCCTTTGAGCCGCGAGATCCGCAGAAACAGGCGGCTTGCCCGGCGCGATGGGCGCAAAAGCACCGTAATTTCAGGCCGGCCGGGCAGTATAATCTGCCGATCAGCCGTATTTGAGGGCAGATTCATCCACGACATCCACGAATTAATAGATTTCACCTTTGACACCGCCTCTTGTGTATGGCACTCGGCACAGATTGTCACCGATTGCGAGAGGGGAAAACCCATGCCGAACGAAGAATGGGGTACCAAACGTATTTGCCCCACCACAGGCAAGCGTTTTTACGACTTGAATAAAGATCCGATCATCAGCCCCTACACGGGCGAAACTGTTACGCTTGACGCAAATAAAGGTCGCACCATGGTGGCCGATGCGGAAGATGCACAAACAACAAAGATGAATGAAGCCGACACTGATGCCGATGAAGTGGTATTGGACGATGATGACGTCGATGTAGATTTGGGCGATGATGTGCTTGATGACGACGACGATGATACGGTTTCACTCGATGAAATCGCAGATGTCGCCACAGACGACGACGACAGCTAAATTTCTTTGCTTGGCGCGCTGATTTCCTCTTGATCCCGCGCCAAGCCTTGCCTAGACAGCAAGACATCAAAGGGCCCTTAGCTCAGCTGGGAGAGCGCCTGCATGGCATGCAGGAGGTCAGCGGTTCGATCCCGCTAGGGTCCACCATTTCC
>Ga0233438_10004917_pt1 | contig 11474 bp, 13 predicted proteins | sample SI_123_September_FD_182720 | JGI IMG/M metagenome (GOLD analysis project Ga0233438, IMG submission 182720) | Seawater microbial communities from Saanich Inlet, British Columbia, Canada - SI_123_September2016_10_MG | ecosystem: Environmental > Aquatic > Marine > Inlet | place: Canada: British...
AAAAGCTAAAAAGAATAAATGTAGGGCGTAGACGCATTAAGCCACACAAGCGAAAGGGAGCAAGAACATGAAAATGGATGATATCGTAACTGAAGAACGCACAGACGAATATGCTCCAGCAATTGGTAAAGCCGTCGGCGGCATGGCTAAAGGCGTAGCTAAAGTGGGCGGCGCAGTAGCACGTGGCGTTGCTGGCGCAGCCAAAGCAGGCGCAGCAGCGATAGGAAAAGCAGCAGCAGGACAAGTACCAGCAGGACAAGTACCAGCAGGACAAGCACCAGCAGCACCTGGACAACCAATGGGAGCAGTGGATCCAAATTCACCTGAAGCACAAAAAGCAAAACAACAACAAAAGAAACAAATTCAAGCACAAATTAAATCAACACAATTGCAGTTGAAACAGTTAAAACAGCAGTTGGTAAGCATAAAATGAAATTAAATGAGCTTATTAAAGATTTTTCCATATATATTACGAACGAGGAAGAGTCTCTTTTAGAAACTATTAATGGACTCATTCCTTTAAGTTCCTTTCAAGAAAGAGATCAAACCATTATTAATAACTTGATTCGTAAAAGTGTGGTAAGTAAAGTACTATATAATAATCATGTTATGGTAATGAAAAATGATTTCTAACAAAAATGCTCAAGATCTAATCGATATTATAGAAAGAAATGCTGTAGATCTAGATATTCCTCACGTATCTAATAATAGCATAAGAATTAAAAATTACGTTATTCGTAAAAACAAAAAAGGTGATTATAATATTTTTGATATAGCCGAAAATCGTAGGATAACAACTACAAACTTTAAACATTCTGCAATAGCTTTTACAAAGTTATTGATTTCAAACAAACCTACAGAGAAAATTTTAAAATTAGATAAAGAACTTCTTAAACATTATAATGACTCTTTGTTTTATAAAAACTCTATATCAAACAGTAAAGATTTTGGATACAAAGAAGTAAGAGAAGTAAGATTAGATATCTCAATTCAACAAACTAGAAAAATACAAAAGAAATTAGAGTCTTATATTTTTCATTAAAGATAAATATACATATAGAAACTAGGATAACAACCATGAACCTAAAAGAATTTACAAATGTTTCTGCAAAAAAACTTAACGAAAGCCTTGCGCAAAAGTTTGGACAGAAAATTGACTTAGAAGCATTTACAACAGAACAGTTGTTAGATGTGAGAAATAAGTTACGTACAAGACTTTTTAATGTAGAAACTACTGAAAGTTTTGATAAAGTGCAAAAAGAAGATTATCAAAGAAATAAATTATTTTTAGATGTCTTGAACACAGCAATTGCAGAACGTGATGATACTATTATTGATGCACTTGACGAAGCTGTCGGTAAAATCAATGAAGGTGAAGAAGACAAAGCAGAGCTAGTAATGGCAGCTAAGGACATGGTTGATCGTGTTACTGGTTGGATGGAAGACACTGCTGAAATGCAAACTGAGTCAATGTTAGAACTTGCAGATGCTATCCGTGACGAAATGGGCAGTGAAGCAAGTGAAACATTTACTTCTACTGTTAAGTCTGCACTAGAAGCACTTTACGCTGAAATGGAAGGCACAAGAGCAGCATTAACACAAGGTGTTGGCCAATTAACTGGCGAAGCTGAGCCGATGGACACTATGGGCGACGATGACATGGATATGAACATGGACATGGAGCCAACTGATGACATGGACATGGAAGAGCCTGAAGGTGATGATTTTGACGCAGCTGATGCAGCAGCTGGCGGCGACGAAGAAGTTGGTAGAGAAAAACGCGAGAGCGTAGACCATTCAAAAAAAAAGTAACTGAGGCTGTAGACTCAGACTATATCTATAGTTTATTACGACATCAAAAAGCGGCCGGAGTGGCCGCTTTATCTATGATTAAACTAGACAAATTTATGCAGAACCAAGGCCGTGGCAACTTTGACTATGAAACATTCAAAGCAGCGTACGATACTGATCCTAAATTACAACAGTTAGTTACTAACTTTGATCAAGACAAGATTGAATTCAAAACCAGTGAAGTAGATGATGTAGAAAAACTCAAAGGTAATCCAGGACGTCCAAGCGACACAGTTGGAAAAATGGCCAAAAATGCGGTTGACTTAACGGATCTTTGATGTTATAGTTATTGTATGAGCTTAATTATAGAGAAGTACAAGTACGAAAAACTAAAACGTGTTGAAGTAGATGGCAAGCGCCGTTATGCAGCACCAGGTCACCCTCCAGTAGCAAGTGTTACAACTATCCTTAGTGGAACCAAAGACATGAGTCATCTCATTGCTTGGAAGAAGCGTGTAGGTGAAAAGAAAGCACAAGAGATTGTTACTGAAGCAAGTGGCGTTGGTACACGTATGCACAAATATCTTGAAGACTATGTTGATAATGGTGTATGGACAGAAAGCGCAGGCAGCAATCCATACGCACAGCAAGCCTACAAGATGGCATGTGTTATACGTGACGAAGCTATGGGCGATGTAGATGAAATCTGGGGTAGTGAAGTTCCGCTTTATGTTCCTGGCATCTTTGCAGGCACTACTGACTTGGTAGGACAATACAAAGGCAACCCTTGTATTATGGACTTCAAGCAAACGAATCGCCCTAAGAAACCTGAGTGGGTAGAAGATTACTATCTACAACTTACAGCATATGCATTAGGACACAATGAAATACATGGCACAGACATACGTGAAGGACATATCTTTATGTGTAGTCGTGCGCTAGAGTATCAGCAGTTTGATCTATGGCCAGACGAGTTTGCAGAATGGGAACAAGAATGGTGGAACAGGTGCAGACAGTATTACGAGAAACACGGCTAAAATATCTTGCAAAGATTCTTAGACACTAAATAAAAAAACAGCAGACTTACGGTGGTATCATGTGCTGTATAGCAAGTCAAGGAGTCTGCTATGCGATACATCGCCGCCTTATTATTATTTGTTTCATTCTCAAGTTTTGCTGATCCAGGCACAGTATTCAGTCAGTTACTTAATACAGTTAAAACCAAAAGTAAACCAACAATAACAAAATCAGGATGTTCTAGTGCTTTTTATGGCATAGAATGGATTCTGTATAGTAACGGAGAAGTTGAAAAGATACGTAACTCTCCTAATTGCACAATCCAACTTCCGCCAGTAGCTGGTACACTAGTCAATTCAGGCTGTTCTACAGGTTATCCTGGAGTTGAATGGTTTGTATACAATGACGGCGAAGGTGGAACCTATGTTGAAAAGGATGCACAATCTACAGCATGTGGTTGGAGCCCGCCTACACTAACACTATCCTTGACTGAAGAATTTGGAGATGCATTCAAACCTGTTGTTGTCAATGTTGACTACATCAACTTCAACGGTAAGCCCGAGCCTTGGGGTATGGAGCATAGTTCTTCTAGTATAGGTAATGCCATACGTGTTGACCAAAACACTATTGAAATATACGGAGACGGACAACTAGGTAACGGAATCTTCACACTAGGAAATCAAGAAATACAATTTTTTATTGAAGAAGAGCCAATATGCCTAGTTGAGTCTTCTGTTGATTGTGTAGGATATAGACAGCGTAGCGGACAAAGTCTAATCTATTATGGCGAGGATGACGAGCAAGTTGTAGTATGGGAATTAGCCATTCTATTATATGCATCGCATTATAAATTTGGAGATGACATAACAGTAGGACTATACGACAAGTACGATCAGCAGAGCGATGTATGGAAAAAATGGCAACAACGAGTTGACAAATACAATGAAGTGTATGAACAGTCTGGAGTACACATACGATTTAAGCTCAAAAGATTACAAGATGCGCATTGGCATGACCCAGGAAATATTGGAAGTATGTTGGCTAATAAAGATGTTGACATAGCACTTGGTCATGGTTGGACATTCTTAGGCACCTGTGGCGTAGCCAGAGTCAAGACATACTTTAGAGAGGGGTATCCTCCAGGGTCTATTTCAAGTTGCGGAATATACACAGATCTGCACGAAATAGGACACAGTGTAGGACTTGCACATGGCCCTGAAAATCAAAGTAATTCAGCTTATGGATACATCTTTCCTGAGTTTGGACATGGCTACAATGACATATGCGGACAGTATGACGACTTAATGTCATACGGTAGTCAAGGTGTGTTCCATAGTAACTCTTTAAAATTTTGTGGTGACATTATGGAAAGATCTATTGCGGCTATGCCAGCTGGTGATAGACTATGGAGTGACACAGCATACGCTTTGAATAGAGTTAGATTTAATGTAAGTTTGATACATAACGAACACAATACTTCACAACACGCACAGCAAGGCAATAGATCGCTACGTCAATTACTTAACGATGATATTATTGTTGTTGACTAATTGAATAAATACATATAATTAATATGTAGGAGACACAAGTGGCTGTTGTATCAATTTCAAGAATACAGATTCGTAGAGGAAGAAGGACTGACTTACCCCAATTAGCAAGTGGTGAATTTGGTTGGGCAGTCGATTCGCAAGAAATATTTATAGGTAATGGTGCAGTTTCCGAAGGCGCACCTTATGTAGGTAATACAAAACTACTTAGTGAACACGATGATTTGTTTCAACTTGCTGATCAATATGTTTACAAAGACGGAACAACAATACAAACAGGAATTTCTTCAAACAGTCCAGTAGAGCGAACGCTTCAATCAAGATTAGATGAAATTGTTAGTCTTGCATCTTTTGGGTCAACCGGTGACGGCACAGACCATACTACAATTTTACAAAGAGCATTAGATCAATTATTTTTAGGACCTTCTACAAAAAATACAGAAACAGCAAGAGTAGTTCTTTATGTACCTCCAGGTATATATGACATATCAAGTACAGTTTTTATACCGCCTTTTGCATCAATTGTAGGCGCAGGCATAGACAAAACAATTTTTCGAGCAACCCGAACGTTATCACAATCAATGTTTAGAACTCAAAATAGTTTAGCAGAGCCTGGTTTAATTGGCGACAGAGATTTTACAACAACAGGAAATCAATGTAAGAATTTAAAATTATCTGAATTTACTTTATTTTCTTTAGACCAAACTGGAATAATGTTAGATTGTTGTAGAGATAGCATCTTCTCAAATATTGTGATTGCTGGCGGTACCGGTAATGGACCAACCGATCAACCAGGTTGGCAAACAACCAATCCAACAGGCCCTGATGACGTGGGTATTGAATTGGTTGCTAAAAGCGGAGTAGTTACTACAAATAACAACTACTTTACTGGCATAGAAATAAGAAACAAAAGAGCAGCAGTTGTATCAAACGATGATGTTAAAAACAATAGTTTTGACGTTTGTTCTTTTAATGATTGTCTAAAAGGTTTTGATTTAGGATCTCAATCTATTGATTCGCAGATAGGACAAGCAAAAGGACCTTCTCACACACTTATACAAAATTCAAAGTTTGATTTAATTGCGCAAGAAGGTATACTTGTAACTAAAGGTAATTATAATCTTAGTAAAAACAATAGGTTTTATAATGTTGGAGATAACAACGGTTCACCGAATGTCGCACAATTTCCTATTATAAATTTTGTTGATGATCGTAATCAAAGTAACGATGATTGGTTCCAACGGTCAATTGATTTAGGCAATAACGTAACATATCGAGATGCTGTATATCCTGCTGAAATACAAGGAAATGTTATATCTGATATGCGTTACACACACCAACTAGACGAATCTGTGATTAAATATTCACCTGCTCCTACTAAGATTATAGGGCTCGCCGCCGACTCAAAGAAATCTATTACTGTAGATTATATCTATAAAAGTCTAGTATTAGATTATACAAGGACAGGTACATTAACTATAACAATTAACCCTTCTACCGGCGACCATCAAATCTCAGATGAATTTGACTACATAGGATTAGTTGATAATGTTAGTCCATATGAGGAAAGATTAGAATTTAGTTTAACACTATCTGACAAAAATTCTGATTCTTTGGTTGACACAGTAGACCTTTCTATGTTAAACTTAATCAGTATAGAAGAAGAAGCAAAAATTAAATACAGAATAAGTGTCAGGTCTTAATGTTTAACTCAGAGTACGAAGAACGCCTTCCTATTTGGCGTAACTTTCGACTAGAATTAGAAAAATCAAAAAATCCTATTCAAGATACTATAGATTTTTTTAACAAAGCACCACTCCATACAATTGCCACGGACCCTTATACGCCTAGCACTTGGCCTGATCCGTGGGAACTTATTTCTGAAAATAATTATTGTCCGTTCGTTAAGATACTTGCAATTTGTTACACCTTACAGTTAACAGACGTTTTATCCCAAGCATCTTACAAGATACATATTACACATGACAGAGAAAAATCAGCAACGTATTTTTTACTTTTCGTTGACGATCGTGTCGTAGGATTCAAAGGAGATGTACATGTTCATTCTAACGAGTTGCCATCAGCTTTGCAATCGCAATTTGAACATAGCATGCCACCAATACAATAAATATCAAATTACCAGTAGGAGAAAAAATGTCAAACGGAATCATGATCGTCAAGCGTGACGGCGGCAAAGAACACATCAATATTGACAAAATTCATAAAGTTGTCATGCATGCCTGTGATGGTTTAGCAGGAGTAAGTGCTAGTCAAATTGAAATGAATGCTAATTTACAGTTTTACGACGGTATGAGTACAGGAGAAATACAAGAAGTACTTGTGCGTAGCGCAAATGATCTTATCAGTTTAGAAGCTCCAAACTACCAGTATGCCGCAGCGCGATTATTATCTTACGGTACAAACAAACAAGTGTTTGGCGAATATAATGCTATTACATTGCAACAGAATATCGATCGCAATATTAATAGAGGCGTTTACGACAAAGAAATATTAGAAAAATATACAGCAGATGAAATTACAACACTAGACAGTTATATTCGTCACAAGCGAGACGAAAACTTTACCTATGCAGGATTGCGTCAAGTAGTTGACAAATATCTGTGCCAAGATCGTTCAACAGGCGAAATTTTTGAAACACCTCAGTTTATGTACATGATGATAGCAGCAACACTATTTGCAGGCTATCCAAAAGAAACACGTATGCATTACGTAAGGAGATATTATGATGCGACCTCACTTTTTAGAATCAACATACCTACCCCCGTTATGGCTGGTGTTCGTACCCCTGTTCGTCAGTTTGCTAGTTGTGTCTTGGTTGATAGTGATGATACTCTTGACTCCATCTTTGCTAGCGACATGGCTATTGGCCGTTACACAGCGCAACGTGCGGGGATTGGTATCAATTCTGGAAGAATACGTGGCGTGAATTCTAAAATTAGGGGCGGCGAAGTAGCACACACAGGCATCATTCCGTTCCTTAAGAAGTTTGAAAGCACTGTTCGTTGCTGTACACAAAACGGAGTACGTGGCGGAAGTGCTACTGTACACTTTCCGTTTTGGCATCAAGAAATTGAAGACATCCTTGTGCTAAAGAACAACAAAGGCACAGAAGATAATCGTGTACGTAAACTAGACTACAGTATACAGTTAAACAAAACCATGTATGAAAGATTGTTATCTGGCGCAGATATAACTCTTTTCTCGCCACACGATGTACCGGGTTTATATGAAGCATACTTTGGTGATGCTGATGTATTTAAAGAGCTATATGAAAAGTACGAACGAGCTACAAGTATTAAGAAAACTAAGATATCAGCAATGGAATTGTTTTCTGCTCTAGTTAAAGAACGTGCAGAGACAGGACGCATCTATATTATGAATGTTGATCATTGCAATACACACAGCTCGTTCAAAGACAAAGTATATATGAGTAACCTATGCCAAGAAATTACGCTTCCAACAAAGCCGTTAACACACATTGATGACCCAGAAGGTGAAATTGCATTGTGCATTTTGTCAGCTATTAATGTAGGTGTAATTAAAAGTTTAGACGACTTAGAAGAACTGTGTGAGCTTGCAGTACGTGCGCTAGAAGAGATTATTGACTATCAAAAATATCCAATTAAAGCAGCAGAAATTAGCACAAAAGCAAGACGTTCGTTGGGTGTAGGATACATTGGACTAGCACATTATCTAGCAAAACATCACGTAAACTATGCAGACCAAAAAGCATGGACAATGGTACACGATTTAACAGAAGCGTTCCAATACTATCTACTACGTGCCAGCAACAAATTAGCGCAGGAGCGAGGCGCTTGTGAGTACTTTAACCGTACTAAATACTCAGACGGCATCCTTCCTATTGATACATATAAGAAGGACGTTGATACTATTGTGGAGAATAAATTAAACTATGATTGGGATAGCCTACGCAATGATATCAAGGAGCACGGCCTACGGCACAGTACATTGTCCGCACAAATGCCTTCAGAGAGCAGCTCCGTTGTGTCGAACGCAACAAACGGAATCGAGCCACCTAGAGGCTACCTGTCCGTTAAGAAGTCCAAGAAAGGGCCTCTTAAGCAGATTGTTCCACAATATCAAACACTAAAGAACCACTACACGTTGTTATGGGAGATGTCCAGCAACGAGGGTTACATTAATATTGTTTCAGCAATGCAAAAGTTCTTTGATCAAGCTATATCAGGTAACTGGAGTTATAATCCAACACAATATCCAGACAACGAAGTGCCGATGAGTGTAATGTTACAAGATTTGCTAAACACTTACAAGTACGGTTGGAAAACTAGTTACTACCAAAACACTTATGATTACAAAACTGATCCAAGTGAACTAGAAGATGAACAACCGCAGGTTGAGTTGCAGCCAACACTAATAACAGAAGATGACGATGAAGCCTGCGAGGCATGCGCAATTTAACGGTTGACAAAACCGCATAGAACTACTATACTACTATAGTAAGATACACAGACAGAGGAAGTAAGATGGCAAAGACCGTATTCAACAAAGAAAAAGTAGACTTTACAAAACAGAACATGTTCTTCGGAGCAGATCAAAACACACAGCGTTATGATGTGTTTAAGTTTCCAGTGTTTGATAAATTAAATCAAACTATGCTTGGATATTTTTGGCGGCCTGAAGAAGTAAGTCTGCAAAAAGATCGTGCTGACTTTGCTAACTTCCGTCCAGAGCAGAAACATATTTTTACTGCAAATTTGAAATATCAAACACTACTTGACAGTGTCCAAGGTCGTGGTCCATGCCTAGCATTTTTGCCGCATGTTTCACTTCCTGAACTAGAGGGCTGTATTGTTACTTGGGATTTCTTTGAAACAATTCATTCACGTAGCTACACACATATTATGAAGAACGTGTATGCTGACCCTGCAGAAGTGTTTGACACTATTCTAGACGACGAAAAGATTATTGCTCGTGCAACAAGTGTTACCAAACATTATGACGAGTTTACTGAAGCAGCTGATGCGTTTAACCACAGAGGCGAAGGTAGCGAGTATGAAGTCAAGAAGAAACTTTATATGGCAATGATGACGGTAAACATTTTAGAAGGCTTGCGCTTCTATGTAAGTTTTGCTTGCACATTTGGCTTTGGCGAACTAAAGCTAATGGAAGGCTCTGCAAAGATTATTAGTCTTATTGCTAGAGACGAAGCACAACACTTGGCACTAAGCACACACGTATTGAAGTTGTGGTCGCAAGGCAAAGACGATCCAGAAATGGCTAAGATTGCAAAAGAATGCCAAGAAGATGTATACGATCTGTGGCGCGAGTGTGTAGAAGAAGAAAAAGATTGGGCAGACTATCTGTTCAAAGACGGTTCTATGATTGGACTCAACAGCACATTGTTACATCAATATGTAGAGTACATTGCTAACCGCAGACTCAAGGCGCTGGGATTCAATGCAATATTTGATCAACCAGTAAACACTAACCCGCTTCCTTGGACTACACACTGGTTAAGTAGCTCTGGCTTGCAGGTGGCACCGCAGGAAACAGAAGTAGAATCTTATATCATTGGCGGCATTAAGCAAGACGTAGACAAGGATTCATTGAAAGGCTTTTCATTATGATTGAAATTTACGGTAAGCCAGCATGTCCAAGTTGTACAAAAGCAAAAGCATTTTGCGAAAAGTATAATCTAAAATTTCAATACTATACATTGGACACAGATTTTACTCGTGAAGAATTGTTTGAACAGTTTCCTACAGCAAGAACATTTCCGCAAATTAAGATAAGCGGAACAAGTGTAGGCGGCTACGAGCAAATGATAGAATACATTGATAACACCGGATATAACGGAACAGGATATAGTTTATGATAATTGAAACACCGTATAAAACAGGAGACACCGTGTCTCTAAAATTAAGCTCAGGCGAAGAAATTGTTGCACGATTAGAAGATGAAACTGCAACACAGTTTATTCTAAAAAAGCCTATGGTATTAATTATGCAACAACAAGGTATGGGACTAGCACCATTTATGTTTAGTGTCTCGCCTGATGCAAAGTTTTCTATTTTAGCAACAACAGTAACTTGCGTTGCTAAAACAGAAGGTGAAATTGCAAAACAATACACTTCAACAACCAGTGGCATTCAATTGGCATAACCCTCTCAGATAAATATATTAGTATAAAACGAGGAGTTCCGTATGTCTGCTGAGGTTTGCAATGCCAGTTAGTATACCATTAATTTTAGAAACTACAACGCTTGCTATTGATTCTTGCGACACCATGAATCTTGACACTGGTGATATATCAAATACAGGAAAAAGCACGGCTGCCCAAACAAACCTTGATTCAAAAATTGCACAAACTAACGCAATTGAAGCAAGTAGTGAAACCTTCAAAACTTTAGGTGACCTTACACAATTAATTATACCAATTAAAAGTGAGTTTGTAGATATTGTAGCAAGAGTAAATGCAAAACTTCGTCCCTATGAAGAAAAAGTACAAAGAGCACAAGATGAATTTGCACAAATAACAGATTCAGAAAATTGGTATGCTACTAACATTCCTCTAGAAGAAGCTGAAAGAGACGCGGCTATTGTCGTCCGCGATGACGCACAAGCTGCATTAGATGCATTAGATTCAGAATCTCCAACCTATGCAACTGACGCTGCTGTTCAAAATAATATTATAGGAAATGCAACCTCAAATATTGTTACAGCCCAAATCAACCTAGATAATTATGCTAATGAAGTTGTTGATCTCGCAAACAATAGGGCAGAATGGCAAACTTTTAATGATTATCATCAAGCTGTAATAGATGATATTATAAGCACCTTTAATACTATTATGGCGCCTGTTAGGTCTGCGTTCAGAGCCGCAAAAACAGCAATTACAACATCAAATGGTTATATTACTAGTAGTAAGTCAATGATGTTAGACAACGCTGCTTTAATTGCAAAAACGCTAGCAAAAACAGCCAGTGCTGCTGTTACACAGGCAATTGGCGATATTGCAGAAAATTCAAATATTATGGCTCCAGTAGACTCACCAGCTGATCTAGGTGGTGGCGGCGTCGATTTAACAGGCTGGCCAAGTTTCCGTGGAGCAAAAGA
>Ga0233438_10004918_pt1 | contig 11473 bp, 9 predicted proteins | sample SI_123_September_FD_182720 | JGI IMG/M metagenome (GOLD analysis project Ga0233438, IMG submission 182720) | Seawater microbial communities from Saanich Inlet, British Columbia, Canada - SI_123_September2016_10_MG | ecosystem: Environmental > Aquatic > Marine > Inlet | place: Canada: British...
AGCGTAGTGTAGATATGGTTTTACAAGGGAAAAACCCAACTGGCGACCCTGATGTTGATGATATTGTTCCACAACCAGGAACTGAAAGATGGCATATTACTACTTCTGCAGCCGAGGCTGTACCTCACTGTGACGTAGTATTGGTGACGGTACCAACACCGATTACTCACGACCTTAAGCCAGATTTGTCTTATGTTGCTGGTGCAGGAAGAGATGTTTTCGAGGCGATTAAAAGGGGCTCAAATGCTATTGTTGTACTTGAATCAACTGTTTATCCAGGAGTTACTGCTCAAACATGGCACCCTATTATTGAAGAGTTAGAGCTTGTAGTTGGAAAAGATTTAGAAATCGCTTATTGCCCTGAAAGATTCAATCCAGGAGATCCTGCTCACGGAGTGCGCCAAGTTGCTCGTGTAATCGGTTGTTCAAATCCGGAAGTAGGTGAAGCATTAGTCTCACTATACAGCAAACTAACCACTGAAGACGTTCGTTATGTTGGCAAATTAGAAGTTGCTGAGGCGGCAAAAGTAATTGAAAATGTTCAGCGCGATATCAATATCGCACTTGTAAACGAACTTGCTAGAATTTTCCCTGCTTTGGATGTTGATGTTGAAGACGTTCTTTCAGCAGCAGCGACAAAATGGAATTTTCATCGCTATACCCCTGGAGTTGGCGTGGGTGGGCATTGTATACCTGTTGACCCATATTACATGATTCAAAGAGCGGCTGATGTTGGAGTTCCTGCAGGACTAATTACTGCTGCTCGTGCGGTGAATCGCTCAATGCCAAGCCATGTTGCTGGTGTGCTAAGTGATCTAATGTGGAATGCTGGAGTTCCTGCTGGTGCAGCAAAAGTCCTGTTACTTGGCTGGTCATACAAAGCCGAAGTTGGCGATCCAAGAGAAACTCCTGCTGAACCATTGGCTCAGACATTGATGTCTAAAGGTATTGGAGTTGGGGCATGGGATCCGCATATCGAGTCTACTGATTACCCTGAGGGAGTGACTGTCATTGAAGACATAAGTGATGCTCAAGATTATGATATTGCAGTACTAGTTACTGCTCATAAAGCATGTCTTGAACTAGATTGGCAATCATTACTGGGAAATATGCGTACTCCGTTACTTTATGATGGTCGAAGAGTTCTAAATTTGTCAGAACTTGAAATAATGGGCTGGCAAACTCATGCAGTTGGAAGACCTGTCTAAGTATTGTACTCCGTCTTGTGTTTCCTCGAGAACAGTCTTAAGCCGAGCCACGCAGGTTCCTTCGATTGGAATCATTAACTATTGAGTAAATAGTATACTACCAATCAACGATATAGGATCGATTTAATTGAATGAAAAATATACTTTACAATGCCTAACTACCAAAGATTTAGTTGACGATAACTACACCTTACATTATACCGATGGTGCCTTACTAAGAACCATTTATCATAACGGTTTAACCGTAAATCAAGGGCGCAACGGGATGATGAAATTTCATGACTGGATGCCAAATTATGAAATCTCTGACCTTGATGTAGGAACTCAAACCTACCAGGCTGAAGCACTTGGCAAAGCGATTGGTATGACCAATCTGTGGGTTACCTTTCACGGCTATTGGCCGGAGAAGAACGGCCTTTGTCCAACTGGTTCATTCAAGGATATGGAAGCGGTTCCAACTTTAATCCGCCTCAAAGAAAAAAACTGTGAAGGATTAATTTGTGCTAGTGCTGGTAATACTGCGCGAGCCTTTGCTTATTTTTGTGGCTTGTACAATGTGCCAATCATTATTGTTGTCAGCCACCTACATGCTAAGCGGTTGTATGTACCTGATGGGCACCCGACAGATTCTGTGAAACTAATCGTGTTAGAAGATGGTGATTACTATGATGCCAAGGTGTTTTCCAAGCAATTAGCTAAACATCTTGATAATTGGCAAATGGAAGGCAGTGTTCATAATGTTGCCCGAAGAGACGGCATTGGTTCATTAATTCTTGATGCGGCTTTCACGATTGGTTCCATGCCGCAACATTATTTCCAAGGCATTGGCGGGGGACCAGGGCCAATTGGCGTTCATGAAATGGCGGTTAGGGCCATTGATGCTTGCTTCTTTGATGGTCCACCACCAAGGCAGCATGTCAGCCAAAATGTGGAACATAGTCCAATTCACAATGCTTGGCAAGCAAAAAGAGATCACTTAATCAAGGCTGATTTTCCAGATGAAGAAGTAACTGTTTACTCAGATTACCTGCTCAATAAATCACCTGCATATGATGTAAAAGGCGGTGTTCATGATATTCTAAAACAGTCGAATGGACAGACTTATGTTGTAGCGAAAGAGTCTGCTATGGCTGCCAAAGAGATGTTTGAACAAACTGAAGGTATCGATATTATGACCCCGGGTGGTGTTGCGCTTGCTAGTTTGATTCAAGCTTTAGAAACTGGCGAGATTAACTCAAACGATTGTACAGTGCTAAACATCAGCGGTGGTGGAGTTGAAAGAATGAAATCTGAGGTCGCGTGTTCGACTATTACTCCGTGGATGACTATAGCAAAATCAGCTAAAGTTAGCGAGATTATTGATTTATTAGACTAATCAAGCACTGCGCCCAGCGTCAAACATTTCTCTTAGGCTGCCATCTTGTAGCATTTCAAGAGCAATGTCAGACCCGCCGATTAATTCACCGTGAACATAAACTTGGGGCATGGTGGGGAAATCTGCCCAACTGCAAACAGCCGGAATCGCTCGGCGATCTTCCAAGATGTTTACTGCGGCAAATGGTTCACCAAGTTGTTGAAGCACTTGTGCGGCGCGATTTGAAAAACCACATTGTGGGTCATTTGGTGTTCCTTTCATGAACAATACCAAGGAATGTTCGTCTACTATTGCTTGCAATTCTTCTTCTGTCCAATCCATTTTTCTCACTCTTTATTTTTTTGAATTCGCCTGATATGTACGCCTCGTCCACCACCATGGGGGTCAAACGCCGTGTCTCCAGCTGTTTCAGCTTGCTTTGGTGTCATACACTTCAGGTCTAATGCATGAACCGGGTGCGGGATATGTTGTTTCATGACTGCCAAAACTTGGCGTTGTCTTTGCAGCGGCCTCATCCCTTCAAAATCCTCAGTGATTATTCGGACATGAAAATGGTCACCTGAGCCGTGAAGGTCAATTACTTCCACAACTGCATTAGGCACTGCTTTGAGAACTTCAGATTCAACCCAACTAGCATCAACCATACTCGCACCTCATATAGCCCTTGCAAAACCATCATTTGAACATGTGGTTTAGAGGATGCTTGAAATGAGGCGTGTCTAGGCATAGATATGACCGAGTCAGTATCACAGCCTCAAGGCCGTGAACTGAATATGGGGAGGGATTCTAGTTGGTTAATCGGCGCAGATATCATTGCGGTTTTTTTAGCCTTAGTTGGCCAAATAGTACTGACAAGAGCATTGATTACCGAAGATTATGGTATCTTCATTATTGCTTTGGATATCTTTGCTACGACGTTTTTGATTATTGATTTGGGTCTGCCAACCATTCTAGCCCGTGATGGTGCGAAATCCGTGGACAAGATATGGCCGGCAATTTGGCGGATTTATCGAATACAATTTTTCTGTATGGTGCCGTTCATTGCCATTGCCACCATTGGTATTTCCATAACGGCAAATGATTGGTCAGAATATTTACACGTAGTAATAATTTGCATGGCTATTGCTTTAGCGCACATTTTTAGTTACGCACCGAGATCTGGACTAAGGGCTGCAGGGTTTGCTTCACTAGAGGCGTGGAGTAAGGTGTTGGAACGCTTGGTAACTATGAGCGGTTATTTGGTGCTATACTATTTGGGTGTTAATTCTGTGGGAAGTTATGCTTTAGCATTCCTAATAGGCGCTTTAGTGGGATTAGCCATTTCAATATTATTTGCTAAATCATACTTGCAAAGTTCAGTTGAAGTTAGCGATTGGTCTAATCTGGGAGAATCATGGATTGATAACAAATCTTTGTTATTGCAATCTTTACCGTTTGCCATAACCCTTGGAGTACTGCCTTATGTGGTTAGGATTGAAAAGTTCATTGTTGCAGGGACAATGGGAGTTGAGAGTGCTGCATTATTTCATGTTGCACAAATTGCCTGGCTTGCTGGTTTGGTTGTCCCCCAAGCCATGAGAGCCGCACTATTGCCAATACTTGGCTCCTTTAGACAAGAAAAATATCGCTTTGAAAGTGTCATAAACAAATCTCTAGACCTATGCTTTGGCTTATTACCAGTTGGGTTATTTGGTGGCGCATTGTTAATCACATTCATACTACCAAGCGCTTTTCCACAACAATACACCGATGGCAGTATTGGGGCTTCGGCAGTACAGCTATTCATGATATTACTACTAGGGTGGTGTTTTACTTTGATTGCAACACCGAGTTATACTGCATTACAAGCCGGTAAGAATCCGTGGAAGTTTACTATTTTCATCGGATGTGTGGTGATGTTTGCGACAATTATTGGTTTTGTATTAATCGGCTATTTTGCTGATTCAAAAAATTACGGGCTTTATGCAGCAGCAATTGCCTCAACTACCTCTTCGGCATTTTTGTTGTTTTCCTCATTGCATCTAGCACGGCTATGGAAATTAGTATATCCAAGAAGAATAGAATTTATGGCGACAATTATACTTGCAGCAATCTCATGTTATGGTTTTGCGACAAATTCAATACTTGCATTGAGTGGAATTGCTTTGTTTATGTTTACTCCAAGAGCTTGGCAAGTAATGAAGACCAACGTTTACTGATTTCCTCAGTGGAAAACTCGTTTGGTATCTTGAATCCTTCACTCCAATCTGTCTGCAAGGTATTCTCACATGCATCGGCTAATTTTACTGGATCATATTGCTCAACTAAACTTGTTTCTAACAAATATTGGCTGACTTCCCCCACATTAACTGAAACAACTGGGGTTCCGCAGGCTAGTGATTCTCTGGCCACCAATGGTCCGGATTCCCGTTTGGAGGTGATTAATGTCAAATCGGCAACTAGCATTCTATCCCACACAATTGTTCTTGGTTGTTGACGTAGCGTAGTAATGCCGACAACCCAGCCACGGTTTTCTAGCTCTTCACCGGTTTGTAATGCCAAGAGGTGATTTTTTTCACGCCTCCTTGGGTCGGCTGGGAATAAAATATCAAGTTTGCTTTTGCGCCATCTACCTTGCCAATTTTTGGGTTTAGTTAACCATTCATCTTCCACGGCAGTATGGCAACTAATCACCGATGATGCTGTTTTATCCAAACTTTTAGCAATGCTGTGAAGCCTAGAAGAAACAGTAACTAAGTGGTCACAATCATTGACTAAGCGAATAATTTGACTGGAGATGTTATTATCTTTCAATCCGATGTCAAAATCGTGGCCGTGAACAATTCCCACCCATGGAATTCCTGACTTTTTTGCCAATCTAGAGGCTAAATCTCCTGCAGGCCACATAGTGTGGCAGATTATTATTTCTGGAGTCCAGTCGCCTAACCAGGACTCAACTTTTTTGGCAATCCGCTTCATACTTCGCATTGTTATGGATGGATATGGATGTCCTGGAAGGCCCCAAAATCTTGGAGCAATGACTCTGGTATTACCGTGGGTAAATTGTTTTGGCGCCCTTGATACTCCGGTTAATGTTGATCTGCTAGATTCCTGATACTTCAGCATTCTAGGCAATGGATTTACCACTTTTATTTCGTGGCCCATCGATTCCAATAATTTGACGTTGTCGCTAACAAATGTACCACGAGCCACATTGGTTGGCAAGGGAAATAGTAGTGACACTACCAAGATACGCACATTGCCACCTTCATCGGATTATACTTCAAGGGCTGTTTTTAGCGCTTGAAAGTTTTCTTTGACTGAGGCTTGCTTGTTGAAAAGCCCAGAGCCAACCACGCAATTAACAACGCCCCACTTGGCAACCATAGCAATGTTGTGGGCTTTTATGCCACCATCTATCTGTATCTGTACCGGCCTGCCACCATTAGCAACTTGTTCATCAATCATTGATTTAAGTCGTCTAATTTTACCCTCGACAGAAGCTATGAATGATTGACCGCCAAAGCCTGGATTGACGCTCATTATCAAAACCAGATCGAGGTCTGGAAGAATTTCTCTTATTGTTTCGATTGAAGTAGCAGGATTTAGCACAACACCAGCAGTAGCGCCTGCGTCTCTAATTGCCATTATCAACCTGTGCAGATGAGTTGTCGCTTCGACGTGGACTGATATGTGGTTGCATCCGGCATTGATGTAGTCCATGTAGCATTCCTCTGCATTACTAATCATAAGGTGGGCATCAAAGTGAACATCGTTGCCAAGCGCATTGCGAAGAGATTTAATTACTGGTGGACCGAAAGTCAGGTTGGGGACAAAATTTCCGTCCATCACGTCTAAATGAAGTACATTTATGCCTGCATCGACTGCTTCTTGGCATGATACTGCTAGATTTGATAGGTCGGCGGTAAGGATACTTGGTGCAATTATCATAGCAGAACATGTGGTGCCAAACAGCGGATTCTCATGAGCATTGTGCCTCGGATTGTAAAAAATATCGCACAAAGTCTCTTAATGCTCGATATTGACGGAGACCTAGTGAGACCATGGGCGAAGTAAGGGCAGTCAGCGATTCCGAGTATGAAAATTCAGTGAATGATAGCGAGTGGGTGCTAGTAGACTTCTGGGCCCCTTGGTGCGGACCTTGTAAAGCAATAGCCCCCGTCTTAGAACAAGTGGCAAGTGAAAGAGAAATACTGATTGCTAAAGTCGATACCGATTCAAATCCTGCCAACGCTGGGAAACTTGGAGTTAGAGGAATTCCAGCACTATTTTTGTATCATAACGGCAAGGTCGTTTCTAAACAGAACGGTGCAATGCCAAAACCAGCACTATTGAGCTGGATTGACCAGCACATGTCTGCTGATGATTTCTAGTCCTATTGGATATCTCTAAGCAAACGCTCTTTCAGCGCTTCATGAAGCCACATGCCATTAGGCATCTCTATCAAAATCCCATGAGAAATCAAGTCTTTGGGTGGCGTCCCGGACCAACCCGATTTAGTAGCCAACAATTCCCAACTTACCGGCTTATCATGACTGGCTAGGTTAGTTAGCAGTTGCCTTTCATTGTCGGGTAGTTTGAATAGAATCTCATCATCAAGGAATTGTAACCAGTCGACATGCAAAGATTGACCGTATAATTCGAATAATTCCAATGCTAACGGATGCCCTCCGGTTTTTTCAAACACCGATTCTAAGTCTTCATCAATGTTTATCTTAGACAGCCAATTTTCCATTTCTCGCTTTGAGAGACCCTGCAATGAATGTTCTGTCACTATATCTCTGGTGTGTACATCTCTACGATCATAAACAGTTGGCCTAGTCCGTGAAATCATAACTATCCGTAGTGGGGAAGATTTTGAGATTTGCAATAAGGCTCCCAGTAATTTTGCCGCTTCACTCTCAATATGATGTACATCATCGAGTACGATTAGCCAATATGGAGGTGGGCCTCCAGATGCTGTTTTAAACCGTTCTCGAATAGTTCTAGCGTCTGTTAAGTAGGCTAGTAATCGTCTTCTCCAAGTATCAACATCGACAATTCCTCCAGGATTTAGCGGGAGGGTTTCAATCAAGTTGTATGGGTCGTGTTTCTCATCTATGCCAAAGCGGTGTAGAAGACTGGTTGCTAGCCCAAGTGGTGTGTCCCAAGGTTGGCAAGGATACCAACAAACGGATAGATTTGGATTATCTTCTAATTTACTATTAAGCCAGTGAGCAACTAAGGTTGACTTGCCAATACCGGCAATTCCATGAATCACCATGCACGGTTTTCTTTCTCCAAACCAATCATTTAGTTCATCAATTTGACTTTCTCTTCCATGAACTACACGGGTTTTTGGCGGCTTGTTGTTATATGTTGCATGAGCCCCAGTAAGTGCTTTTAGGCGACCAGGTGGAGTGTTTTCTGATGACTCTGATTTTCTGATTACACCAAATCTTATGTCACCGTAAGTTAACACTCCTTCGTGTTGTGCATGCATCAAAATTTGCAATAATGATATATTTGCATCTAGACGTTTGGGGACTTCAGATGCCTCTAATTCGAGCAATTCTCCTGAATTGTCCCTTATTACGATAGAAATAGCTGACAGGCGTTTAATTGTCGACTTTACCGATTTCCTCCCTTCATCGGTTAATTGCCAAGTTTTTTGACGCCGATCTTCACCTTTGACATTTCTAGTGTGCTCTGAGACTAATTCCTTGCGCAATAACTCCCGCATGGTGCGGCTAACATTGGGTGGGTGGAGAGCACATGATTCAGCAATACCTGGCCTGGTTAATTCCGGTCCAACAAGGTATCTGTCGGCTTGTTCGTTGTTTTCAAACAAATGGAGCATTACGCGGTCTTGCACTGGGACATTGACCTTGGAAACTCCTGCGCTCACAGTTAATCCACTGGTTACTACAACTAAGCGGTTTTGGCATTTTGATAATTTGATGTAAGAGCAAAATAACCATAATTCCTTTATTCGAGTAATGATGGGAAGGGTATGGGTTCAGTTAGAATAACACTGTTGGTGCTGTCCATGCTCGTTTTGGCAACAATGCCAATTATTGTTTCAGCGGACTCAGATGGTGATGGTATAAGTGACGCCTCAGATGACTGCAAATGGTCCTCTGGAACTTCAACCATAGACAAAACGGGTTGCCCTGATTTTGACGGTGATGGGACCTCGGACATAAATGATCCATGGACTACATCTAATCCAAACTTTCAAACGGAACAAATTCTAAATTCAAATCAAGATTATAATGACATTGAATATTCTGGCGACGGTTACAGTTTAGTCACCGGTGCTGATGACGGTTTTGTCAGGACTTGGAATTCATCAACCTTCGTCAACATCAGATCTGCTGACCTTGGCTCGCAGATAAATTCTGTAGCATTTTCGCCCAACAGTAATTTAGTCGCTGCTGGTGTTGATGATGACACAGTGCATATTTTTGATGCTACTACTATGACCAGTCTGTATGGTTCAATTAGTGTTGATGTTGGCAGTGGTGAGAGAGTAAACGATGTTGAATTCTCTTTGGATAGTTCGCTACTTGCTGTCTCTATTGGAAGGTCTGGAAATCAAGGAACTAATGGAATTGTTTCATTCATCAATACCTCTACTGGTAACTTTTTCAGTTCAGGGATAAACCCTGGGCAAGAAGATAGATTTTATGATACTGCATTCTCACCCGATAGTAATTTTATTGCAGTAGGTAGTGAAGGAGATTGGTATATTTCTGAAATTTCGACAGGGACTACTGTAGCATCGATTTCAAGCCCTCCTGATTCGGTAAATGCTATTGCGTGGTCGCCTGATGGCAATTATATCGTAATGTGTGGTGCTTACGAGACTAATGGAGCGCGTGTTCAAGTTCACGAATATGATGGTAGCGGCTGGCCAATTATCTGGGAAGTAGGAACAACTACATCTTGCTCTTCTGTAGACTTTTCACCGGATGGTTCTAAATTTGTTGTAGGAATGTACTGGTATGAAGCTGATGGAGCAACGGCCAAAATATATGACACTACATCCAGCTTACTAATTGATGAATTCTCTGGCCCAAGACCGAATAACTGTGCTGGAACCAACAATAATCAATGTGGCCAAATAGATGGGGTTTCTTGGCATCCAGATGGTAGTAAAATCGTTACATCTCACACTAGAAATGATGAAGGTGTTTACTTTTGGTATGCTGACCTGGACGAGGATCAAGACGGTTACAATACCTATGACCAAGGAGACGGCGTAGTTGACGCTTTTCCGACTGATGGTAGTCAATGGAATGATACTGATGGCGACGGTTACGGAGATAACCCTGCACCTGCGACCAATCCAGATGCCTGCATAAGTCAATTTGGCACATCGACAGAAGACCGCTATGGCTGTCCTGATACCGATGGTGATGGATGGTCTGATGCAGGTGATTGGGCACCAAATGATCCCGAACAATGGGTAGATAGTGACGGGGATGGCTATGGCGACCAGTACTATTACGACGTTACCGCAGTAGTATTCCATACTAATCAGCGTGGTGATGCTTTTCCAAATAATCCAACACAGTGGAATGACAGTGATAGCGATGGCTGGGGCGATAATTATAATGATCAATCTTGGGATCAAAACCGAGAATCTTCTTGGCCTGGATTGTTCAAAAGCAACGCCACGCAGGTAGATAAATTTCCACTTGATAACAATCAATGGGAAGATACCGACGGAGATTGGTATGGCGATAACCAAATTGGTGATGATGCTGATGGTTGCCCCGATGTATTTGGTAATTCAACCGCTGATAGATACGGTTGCCCTGATACTGACGGTGATACTTATTCTGATCCAACTGCTAACTGGGGCAGTATATCTCAAGGCGGATATTGTCAGGCCGACGGTATTCCACTAGATCCAACGCAATGGTGTGACCGAGACGGCGATGGCTATGGCGATAATGCAGATGGTAATTCACCAGATGAATGCCCAGATGACAAGGGGTATTCATTCATTGACAGAATCGGTTGTATCGATACCGATGAAGATGGTTACTCAGACCAAGGAGACCCATTTCCAAACGATGCTTCACAGTGGGAAAATAGAGATGGAGACTCACTAGATTGTGGTGGAGATAACCAAACTGGGTTAAATCCAGATGTATTTCCCGATGACCCTACTCAATGCAAAGATACCGATAGTGATGGTTATGGAGATAACGCAGCCGGAAATAATGGAGATGTATTCAAGAATGACCCTACTCAATGGTCGGATTTTGATGGTGATGGTTATGGAGATAATAACGAAACTGGGGCTGTAAACGGAGACATCTGTCCCACTAGAGCCGGTAATTCCCCAAATCCACTAACTCGAGGATGTCCTGATACTGATGGTGATGGTTTTGTTGACCCCGAAGATGCGTTTCCTGAAAATCCGCTACAATGGTCTGACCAAGATGGCGATGGCTATGGCGATGAGGTAAATCGCCCAGGAGGAGATGATTGTGTTGATGTATTTGGATTATCAAATCAAAATAATCGCTATGGATGTTTAGATTCAGATGGTGACGGCTGGGCTGATGTAGACGATATATTCCCGCAAGATGGACTGCAATGGGTCGACACCGATGGTGATGGCTATGGAGACAATTACCTTTGGACTTTGACATTTATTGAAGACCAAGATAACCCTAACAGAATTATCGAATTAAGGCAACAAAGCGGCGATGCTTTTCCTGACTTTTCAAGCGAATGGAGTGACCAAGATGGCGATGGCTACGGGGATAATTTCAGCGATTTATTCCCACTTGAAGTCACTCAGTGGAGCGACCAAGATGGCGACGGATATGGTGATAATTTCACTGGGGGAGCATTCCAATCTGACGACTGCGAAACGGTGTTTGGTCAATCT
>Ga0233438_10004921_pt1 | contig 11471 bp, 20 predicted proteins | sample SI_123_September_FD_182720 | JGI IMG/M metagenome (GOLD analysis project Ga0233438, IMG submission 182720) | Seawater microbial communities from Saanich Inlet, British Columbia, Canada - SI_123_September2016_10_MG | ecosystem: Environmental > Aquatic > Marine > Inlet | place: Canada: British...
AAAGTATCTGGAGTATGTATAGTTCCAGTTCGAGAAGTGTGATCATATAGTTCTATAGTATCTTCTGTAATTTGCCATACAGATGATCCAATACGTATTTCATTTTGGCTATGAGCGTTATCTTGATACCAAGAAAACCATGTATCATAATCATAAGTTTTAGTTTCTACAGTATTACCTTGCGAATCAGTTATAATAACATCTATTACAAGAGTATCAAATTGATCAGCATATTCACCAGTAGGTTTAAAGTTATTATCAAGTCTATTTTCTATACCAGTATCGCAGTAAATTGTAGTACCATCTTCTTTAGTAACATTAAAACAACCATTAATCCATTTCCAGTTATAAGAAATACTATCAATACTAATACCTGTTACTGATAGAGCTTGATTTATAGCTTCAGTTATAGCAAAAGTATCATAACAAGCACCCCATTGAATTGCATCACCTGATCCCCAATTATGAGTATCACCTGTTAATAAATTTGCATTTGTCATACCTTGTGGACAGGAGCCATAGGTAAATGTACCGCCAGTATAATCAGCAGGAACTTTATCAGTTACATAAACATCAGTGCTTGTAAGTTCGGTAGCATTACTTGATGAGGAATAACAGAGCCAAGCCAATAAGACCAGCACCAACTTTAGTTGCATTGTCTGTAACATCTGCAGCATCTATTCTCTCCACAGGCTTAGGTCTAAATTTTACATTCTTTTTCCAAGCATCTTTAGCTTCATCACCTAACTTACCTTTAAAAGGACAAGGAGTCCCAGCCATTGACATAGCATCAAATACACGCCTATCCTGACATAATACAGATACAGCCGCAACTTTCATACCCATATCATATAGTGTTTTAGCAATCTTTAACTGCTCACAGTTTTCATCTACAATAGTGGTTCCTGCAGAGATACCTATGATCTGTGTTTGAACTGCTCCTGCCATTCCTGTAGTACATATATCTGAATTAGTAGCATTTATACTAGGAGTAATAGCAGATGGAGGAGGAGATAATACTATTGTTTTAGTCTTTGCATCTGTATTAACGGTATTTCTACTTGTACTGTCTGTAGTCACTGTCTGTGCCATAGCAATTGTACCTGCTAAACATAGAATCATACTTAAAATTATTTTATTCATTTTACCACCATCCTTCAGCATAACCAATTATCCATACTACACCAAATATTCCTGCTAATATACCCAAGGATAAAGCTACCATTATAGCACCGTCAAGCACAGCGTGCTTAAACTCTTCTGCTGCGTATATAGTCTCTTCACGTTCTTTTTTAATGGCTCTTCTTAGTTCAAGCATTTCTTCCCAAGTGCCTGGACCAAATCTATAGTTTAGCATGAAAGCCATTTCTTTTTCTTGTTCTTTCATCTTCTTTTGATGTGCAATAATAGCAAACGCTTCTTCTTCAATAGAAGCTCCTCCCCCTAATTTTGCATGGAGAGGAGGATTCTTTCTCTGCTGTTCTGCACGGTTTATGTCGTTGAGCGCCCCAAACCACTTACCAAGTGTTTGAGTCACATCTTCGATCTCTTTACCAGCATCCATTACTTTTCTTACACCATTGTATGCAGCGGAAGCAGCAGCAATAGCTGTAATTGGATCAATCATTATTTCTCCTTGGGGGTAGGAAATTATTCTGTTAGTGCTTGTTCGTAATATAATATTACATCATTTTGCTGTTGAATATACCTTTTTATTTCTTCGAAGCTAGTAGCCAGATTCTTAAATGATTGAGGGGTCAATCCATATATAACAAAGTGACCGCTACTAGCTTTTGTTTTTTCAATCACTTCTGGTAAATTTTCTTCTGTTATAACTACTATATCTGCATCATACAAGTCAATAGGTCTGGGTTTTTCTACTATAGTTATAGTAGGTTTAACTATCACTTGTTCAGCTACAATCTTTTCTGTAGGCAGTAAAGAACAACCGCTAATCAGAAGTAAGAGATTGAAGCTCATTAAAAAATAGATCCACCTCTTCATTTATTCTTACCTCCACACCTGTAGGATCAACTAATGAGTTTTTAACTATATCAGTTTGTGCAAGCATAGAAGCAATTTTTCTATTACTTGTCTCTGCAGCAGCTAATTTTGCAGCTAAATCCTGTGTTTGTTGTGCTTGTTTCTCAGCACTTGCTTGTAATTCAGTTATAGTAGCTTTTTGAGTATTAGTCACACTTTCTAATACGGCTGCGTTTTCAACGAGCACATCTATTTTTGCCTGTGTAAGTTTAAAATACCAAGCAAATCCTCCAGCCATTGCTATTATTACTGCTAAAAGCGCAAAACTAAATTTCATTCCCATAGTATGAGTATAATAAATTGTAAAAGTTTAAGCAAGTATAAAGTTGTGGTTTAAAATTTTGATAAATATCTAGCAATAGGTTCACAAAATGGTAGTAATGCTACCGCCATAAGTAAATTAACTCCTGTATGTGCCATAGCTATTCGTAGAGTATCCCCTTTTGGCATGCCATCAGATACTAATATACCTGCTAACCATATAGTTCCAGTGGTTCCTATATTTGCTCCTAGTACAGCTGCTATTGCAGCAGGTAAAGGCACTGCTCCTGAAGCTACTAAAGCAATAATAGCAGTAGTAGATAGTGAGGATGATTGCCACAGAAGAGTCATAATGATTCCTCCAAAAAACATATACATAGGACTGTGTGTAAAGAAAGATAGATGATCTATATTACCCATAGATTTCATACCTCCAGAAAACATTTTTAGTCCCACATAAAAAATGACTAGCCCTACAAGACTAGTCATTACAGGATTTCCTAATTCCATTTTTTTCACCTTTTTAATTAACTTATTCATTTGTTATTTCCTTTTAACAATACATAGAGCATCTGCTCTTAGTCATAAGTATACAACAGAATTGTAAAAATTTTATGAAATTTTTAATTTTTTATATCTTTCTTGGCGCTCTAACCATAAAAGTATAAAAGCTCGTACTCTATTTATTTGGGGAGTTATATCTAAGTTATTACATAAATATAAATAACTTGATTCAAATGTATCATAATCTTTTGAAAATATTTCATTAACATCAATATTAATAACATTAGGACTATCAACAGGACATAGAAATCTACCAGTAGGTTTAAAAAATCTAAAGTCAGGTTCTTTGCCTGATACTCTGACTACAGTATTTTTAGGAAATATCTCATGCGTATCTCTATTATGAGTCCTAATACAGAACTTTTTTGATTTTAAATATTTTTTATGAAGTAAAAATAAATCCCTAACTCTGCTAGGTTTACTATCAGGATACATAAAGTCATCAGAAGTATGTGTACAACATAACTCCTGCTCTATAGGACTAGCAAAATGAGGATAAGGTTCAGGGTCTTCTATTATAGAATATCCTTTATCTGGATATAGAACAGAATCTCCATCCCAATAAAACTCAGGAGAAGCTGCTATAATTCTAGATAATGTATTTCCTCCATATCCATATTCAAAGTCTACAAATATAAAACTAGAGCTATAACTAGATAATAATTTATCTAATATGGATAAATAATCTGTCATTATTTAGCTTGGTATCTAAAACATACTCCTATAGTACCTATAGGATAATGTCCTGCTTCTCTACCCATTTTAATTGATAATGTTTCTCTAGCTTTAAAACAGTCTTCCATAGTATCATAAGAATAGTATGCTTCTGTTCTAGGCTCAACATAACCAGTGTTACTACTATATGAAGTAACAATAAATACTAACATCCATTTTATCATGAGTCACCTATGCAAAAATTTTACCAAGTGTTTGTGGTCCTGCGATTCCGTCAGGTGTGCATTTATTTTCTCGCTGCCATGCTTTTACAGCAGCCTCAGTGCCTGGGCCAAAATCTCCGTCTGCTTCTAGACCAAGAGCTTCTTGAAGTTTTTTAACTCCTGCTCCTTTAGATCCTTTACGAAGTAGTTTATAAGTAACATCATCTGTGTCATCATCAAACTTAACTTTACCGCCGAATACTGCTAAGGCATGAGCATAATGTTTTTTACGATCTGCTAAACCAATTGTACCACCATTAATACGTTTTGTCATACCTACAATATCATTTTTATCACAGTATTTATTAATATCATTAGCAGTCCAAAACCAACAAGCTGACTCTATAGCCCCTTTAGGAGTTCTAACATATTCAGTCGCTTCTTCTGCTGACATTCCAACTGTCTTACCAAACTGAGTATAGTTATATCGTCCTGTAAGTTGTAGTATACCACCACCTCTAAACGTCCAGCCATCACCTGATGCGGTGTCTCCATTATCCATGCGATTTGCATAAATACGATTAGCAATCTTTCTAGGCTGTCTGTGATACTTACTAGCATCAACTCCTACTCTCTTAAAATATTTCCCAAAAATAGCATCAAGTGCCTTAGCACTATAGTTTAGATTCTCAGTAATTGTGTTATAACTTGCACTTTCATGAGCTGTTTGTGCTATAAATCCTGCTACGCGTTTAGGTGTATCAATTTGATATTTAGGTAACATCTCAACCATAGCATCATACCACTCATGAGCGTCACTACGATGTAATATTTCTTCTACTTGTTCTATTGTAAAATTAAAATCCACTGTCTCCGTATCCTCCTATTGTATCTTCTATTTCTTTAATTAAATCAGCATATCCGCCAATATATCTGTTATGAACATAGACCTCAGGTCCGTCTTCTGTTTCTTTGTATTCAAATTTAAAGGGTATTTTATATCGTTGTACTAAGTCCTGTGCAAGTATAGTATACTTGTCATTATTTCCTTGTATAACTACCATTTTACCTTATTCGCCCAGTAAGCTGCAGACATATTGCCTTTAGCTATATTTTTAGCATGGCGAGCCTTAAAACTCGCCCGTTTCTTCTTCATTCTTTTAGACTCACCAGCTTTAGGCTTACCAGCAGTACTAGCACCTTGCTCTCCAAAACGAATAATTTTCTCTTTACCATTTTTACATGCTTTAACTATATGAGACTTTTTAGGGTGTCCCGGTGTGCGTCTAGCTTTATTACATGGCATTTTCTTTTTACTGACTGGTTTTCTAGCCATAATTATCTCTTTTCTTACTTTAGAATATATACAGTATAATCCCATAAATCATAATCATGTCTAATAACAAATTTTCTAGATAATTGTTCTTTTACAAACCAACTTAATTTATCTACAGATAGATGAAATAAATCGTCTCTCTCATAATCAACTTGTTTAGACATAACATTAAACATTATACCTTTATTTACATTATTAAATACTAAAGAAACTAACTTTGTCATATGCTCAAACATTTCGTCATGACTCAATGTTAACTTTTCAGTAAAAACTCCATTCATTACCGCACAGTCTAGTTTTGGTAATGTCCACTCTTCCTGTAGAATATCAGTATTATAAAAAGTAGTCAAAGGATGTTTTTGAATACATCTATCAAACATAGGTTTTGATAACTCTAAGCCTTCATAATAATAATTTTTATCTTGTTTTACTAAATACTCATAATAGTGTGCTAATCCGCAACCAAAGTCTAATATAGAGTCTCCACCACAATACTCTACACCCTCAGTCATAATTCTATATCTAGTATCAGCATCTGCCTTGTCTGGCCAATCAACACCTAGATGAGAATCTCCATGTTGTTTATAGCAATTTTCATAATGATCAACTATATCTTTATAAATCATTTTTATATCTCTGTTCTATTTCACATACAATTTGCCACTGTCTAGATGTTAATTGTGGATGTTTTTGTTGTGCTTTTAAACATCCTAGTATAAAATGTGTTTCTTTAACTGATAATTCTTTTTCTTCAAAGAATGTTCGTAATTCTTTTCTAATCCTTCGAGTTGTCATTTTTTACGATATCGCCTATGTTAATTTCATTTGTATCTGGTATATTATAAATAAAAGGATCAACTTTCATTATCTCTTTTTTCTTTGCTTGAAACTCTTTTTCAAACTTCCAATCATCATATTTATCTCTAACCCACTTCAGCATAGGGATTCTCCTTAGGTGTTAAACATAGCGTGACTCTGTATTCATCGCTTAAATTCATTATGCGGTGTTTTACACCACTTTTAATTAGATAACTATATCCTTCTCTGTAACGATATTGTCTATCATTTTCAAACTCTATAAAACTATTAGCAGTAGATATAGAAGTTATAATACTATTAGCATAAATATCTGTTTGAGTCTGATCTACATGCCAAGGTATTTGGTTTCTAGGCATAAGAATAGATAGATATAAATGTTCTATATCTCTTAATGCAGTATGTTTAGTACAAGTAGTTAACCATTTTACTATACTAGGAAAATGACGTATCATAGGAGATGGAGTACCGTTTGTTATAATATCAAAAGATTTCCAAGCATGATGACCATATCTTTCATTAAACAAATGATTACCCATACTAAAAAAAGAGATAATTTTTTGTAAGTCATCTTTACCTATTTTAGGTAGAGGAATCTGCTTGCAGTTTGTCAAAAGACATTCTCCTATTTTTCAATAATGGCAGAAAAGGAATAGCACTTTGCTCAAAGATAATAGGATCAGCATTATCTATTGTCATAACAATAGCTACATCTTTTATACCAGTACCATACATTTCATTGTGCGCTATAGCATAGGCACATCCTTGAATATAGTAATCAGTAATTTGTTTAGTACTTTTCTTTTTCTTTGATGTTTTAAAATCTATAATAGTAGGTTTTCCACGCCAAATACCTACCATATCAGTTCTACCAGCATATTTATACTTATTAGACCATAAAACTTGTTCTTGTCCCCAGATTTCTTCTACACCTTTTTCAGTAGCACGAATCAAATCACGACTCATTTGAATAACATCTACAGCTTCTTTATATAGATCATCCCATACATCTTCGCCATTAAAATGTCGTTCAGCATACTCATGTACTAAAGTTCCTCTATCAGTAGCTATTTTAGATACACGAGCAGCCTCTTCTTCTCCTACACGCTCTTTCCACTTTAAAAGCCATGTTTGATCAGAAGTCTTACCTAGTATAGTAGTAATACTAGGGTAAGATCCATCTGGAGTATGATAGGTTCTACCTGTAGGTAGTGTATCAGTAGCACAACTCGTTGTGTAGTTGAATTTCTTTGAGGTCATCCACGGTGTTGACAATAGGTTTTCCTTTAGCATTTAAACTTGTATTTATTAAAACAGCGTGACCGCTATACCTAAGTAGTTCTAAAATACGCCATAAAAATATATTAGAGTCTTGCGATACTACTTGTAGTCTAGCTGAGTTATCATAAGTAGTAAATGGTCCTGATTTAATCTTAGCTATGTGTAACATGTAAGGACAGGCTTTAGTTACATGAAACCATTTATCAGCTGTTTCTTTTTGACATATAGGAGCATAAGGTCTCCAAGAATCTTCTGCTCTATTCTTAATTTTATTTAGTTTTTTAATATTATCATCAGTTGGCAAACATAGCAAACTACGATTTCCTAATGCTCTAGGTCCAAACTCAGCCTGCCCTTCGATAACTGCAACTATTTTTCCTTGAAGTATAGCATCTGCATATTGTTGAGATGTTAATTGTCTAGTAGCATTAACTCCTAAATAAGGGGTAAAATGTATAGGACGTTCAAGTAAAGCAGCTGCACCCAAAGCACAACCGGCATCACCAGCAGCAGGTTGAATCGCTATATCGTCAAATTTAGTCCATTTTAGAATATCAGTATTAGCTACACAATTTAGTGCAACTCCTCCAGCATAGGCAAGTTTAGTCATACCTGTTTCTTGTTGTAACCAACTAGCCATATTAGCAATAATTGTCTGTGTAACATTTTGAACAGATGCAGCTATGTCCCAGTCTAAAACTCCATATCCTGCACCCCGCTCTAGATCCTGCAAAACTGTATAGTTAGCTTCATAGTCATAATGTAAAATATTATCTCTGATATACTTAGACCATTTAGGAGTGCCATAAGCTGCTGCAGCCATAACTTGAGATTCATCAGATAAGGGTTGTAATCCTAAAAAACGAGTAGCAGCACTATAAAATAATCCTAATGAATTAGGATACCGCATGCGTTTTAGCCAAGTAAATTTACCATTAGAATATACACCTAAAGAAGTAGAAAATTTATTTCCCACAGTATCTATTACCATAACTGCACATTCTTGCCAATCAGTAGTAATAATAGAACTCATAGCATGTGCTTCATGATGATCTACTAACACGGGTTTTGCTTTAGTTACTTTTTTAATGTCTCTTTTAAATCTTTTGTAGGTAGTCTCCTCGTAGAAAACAGCATGATCAAAATCATCATAAGCATTTTTTAACCAATCAATAGTGTGTATTGGAAAATTATTATCATATTTATTACGAGAAAAACGTTCTTCATGGGATGCTCCCACGATTCTATTATCTTTTATACTTGCCGCTGCGCTATCATGATGATAGCAGCTTACTCCTAGTATGTTCATCAAAGTACCTTTTAAATATTGAGGTTAAATCTGCCTTAGTTTTAGTAGAATAGTCAGGCGTATCTACAAAGTCTACAAATGCCCATCTGTAGTTATCTACTATAGGCTGTATTCTATGAACCATAAAACAAGGAAATAACACTGTTTTTCCTGGTTTAGGGTATATTCTTGCTATTATGTTATCAGGCTCAGGAGCAGAAAAATCTGTTTCTAGTACTCTAGCACCTTTAGGATTCCAGCTGCCTAGCTCAAAAGGTTTCCCTTCTGTTAGATAAACCATATGAGTCCAAAAACGTCCAGGTCTGGAAGTGGTAAGTCTTTTTTCTGCAAAATCTAAATTATCAAAGTGCCACTCATAACCCTCACCAGGTTTTAAAAGTATAGCTGACTTACCTGCAAAATCACATTTCCATTGATGAGCATGTTTTATATAGTTACTCATACAATATTTTACAATTTTATCAGCTTTTTTAGCTATCGCCTCAGAAAATCCGATCTCAATTGCGTCTCTCCACTCTTCTGCAATGTAATCTGCCATCTTTCGTGTACCTCCGAAGCTAATCTAATAGCAAAATGATTATGGCCATGCTGATTTATATGGCCTCTCCCGTCTGCATAATCTTTAGCTAAATCTCTTAAATAGTATTCCCATATACAGGGATGATCTTTTATCATAGGCTGTTCTATCATATTAGGTCTATAAATAGGAATCAACATTAAATTATCTGGATTAGATATACCCAATACAGCTTTTACAAATAATGCATTAGTTCTATTATACCAAGCTATACGTGTAATTTTTTTAAACCATATGTCCTGTGTTAATTTACCCCAAATATCTCCTAATCCCCAGCCATACGGTAATAAATACTCTCCATTAGCTCTAGGATCTGCCCTATGATGATGCCCTATTAACCAAATTACTTTAAAACGATTGACAAGATCATTCTCTATGATATAATTAGCTTGAGCATCTAATGTTATTCCTGCCTCTTCATAACGATTATGTAAACCTAGTTGAGTAAAGGCTGGAATAGGTGCTTCATCACTTGGTATTGACCAAGAGTTTCCTACTACAAAGATTTCATTATTTATGTTCATTGTTACCTGTGGAGATAGTTTTACACAAGGAGAAGGTCTTGAGAAACAAACTCAAGCCTATCCATATTTATTAAATGCGAATATTAAGAATCTAGCGCAAAGTGGTGCGTCTGAATATCTTATTACAGCACAAATTGAACAAGCTGTCAAGTTAAAACCTGATTTGATTATAGTCGGGCATACCAGTGAATATAGATGGGAAGTTTGGGATGCTAGAAACGAAATACAGCAAGGATTTTTAATAGCTAATCATGTATTAAAAAATGAAAAGTATTATAGAAACTGGATTCTATCTGAACAAATACTAAGTAATACTAGAAATACTAAAGAACATAAAGCAGCATGGCATGCTGCAGGGATGTTATATTTTTCTGAAGTAGAATTAGTACAACGTCTATGGAGCGGTGCAGTAGCTAAACAAATACTATTAGCACAAAGAGCTAATATACCAATGATTCATCATTGTTGTTTTCCGCATTTACAACCATTATTAGAAGAACTTACAGATGATTACATAGAATTTCATTTAGATTTAGAAAAACATAAAGATTTAGCCCCTGACAATTCTCATGCAGGGGCTAAAAGCCATAAAAAGCTAGCTAATATGATTATGAATAAACTCAGCTAGAGCTTTAGTTGCTTTTCTATTAGGATGAACTTGGTCGGTAGCAGAAGCAAAATGTTCTGGATGTTCTTTCCAAAAGTTGTGTTTATGCTCCCAAAGTTCCCAGAGTTTCATTGCACCTTTTTTATCACCGTCTGAATACTTTTCAAAATGTGTATAATCTCCAAAGATAGTAGTATCTTTAAAGTCAGGGTAGAAAAACTCAGTAATACTGGGAAGTACAAAATTACAACTAAAGTTAGGTTCAATTTTTTCTATACCACCCAACAATATTAACTTATGTTTATATCTAGCTAATATGTTATATTCTAATTCTTTTACTAACTTAATTTTTTCAAATAAATCAGTAGTAGTGTATACTAGACCGTGTTCTGGAGTTAAGTGTTTAAAATCTCGTGTAGCACAAGTCTTAACATATATAACAAAATCAAACCCCATTTCATGAGTCATTAGACAATTTAAAGACACAAAATCACCCCAGCCAGGATTAGCAGCGTGTGCTACTTCATGACCTAAATCTCTTAAATATCTAGATATAGAATATTTTTCAGCAAAAGCTCTGGTCTCTTCAGGAGTGAGAGTCGGATCCCACTCCCCTGCTGACCAAGAATCTCCAGTCACCATTATTCTAGACATTTACATACACGCTGCTACATAGTCTTTAATTTCTTCCCACTTGTCTTCTTCTTCTTGTAAATTCTCTTTACGAACAATGGTAGCAATTTTAGTAATAGTTGCTACAGGAATATCATATTCTGACTTAATATCTTTTTTAAGTTCATTAATAGACTCTCTGATTGCTTCTCCTTGAATCATCAAATCTACGATTCGTGAGATTTCTTTGCGTAATTCTGCTTTTAGTGCTACTTCCATTTGTTTTCCTTTATGATTGTTCAGTTACAATAGTTAAAAATAGTTTATTTTGTAGTTCTTTATTAGCAAAATGACAAGAACTGTGTATTACAGATCTGTCAAAAGATATTAAAGATTGAGGTTCCCACTTTGCTGCAAGCTCTATTGAAAATCCCCATAACGCCTCATAATCAATATGAGTAAGATAATTATTATAATCTTCTTTTGACAAATATGCATCTCTTAAATTAAATATATCACTGTTTTCATAGTCAGTAACTGTAATATGACTTGGTGTGTCAAACGATTCGTCAGAAGATGTATCCACACCTCGTTGAAATCTGGCTTGGCAACCACTCCATCTTTGATCAAAAAGCATACTATAAATATCTAAAGATTTATCCC
>Ga0233438_10004924_pt1 | contig 11467 bp, 16 predicted proteins | sample SI_123_September_FD_182720 | JGI IMG/M metagenome (GOLD analysis project Ga0233438, IMG submission 182720) | Seawater microbial communities from Saanich Inlet, British Columbia, Canada - SI_123_September2016_10_MG | ecosystem: Environmental > Aquatic > Marine > Inlet | place: Canada: British...
TGGTTTGGGTGTTGGGTCTTACGCATGAGACGGTCTCCCGCCTGGCTGCCCAACGAATGTATAGTATCAGTCTATGGGGTCGGTGTCAACCCCTGATTGCAAATCCTTTTTCCACCCAAGCAATTTAGTTTCCATTACTTGGAGGATTTGTAGGAGGTTGCTCTCTCCATTGGTGTAAAGATTAGATACAGTGTCGATGCGTTGCTTCATCTCTTGTACCTCGGACTCTTCGTCACCATCTTCTTCAACATAATTTGCCATCATTTCTATTCTAGAATAGAATACTTTCTGCTTGGCGATGAGTTCAAGTGTCTTATTGATATGTTCAATCTTCATATCAGTATCAAAACCCCCGAAGTCCTGAGACATTCGGAGGAGTTCTGTGTATGTAGATTGGAGATCACTTAGTTCTTCTTGAACGATCTCTGATTTAAAAAAATTGTCTGTCATAGTTTAACTCCTGCTAGATCAGATACATTACCTACTACTCGTGTGTATAAATGAAGGGTGCCATCTTGTTCACATTTCAGATGCCAACGAGACATCTGGAATACTCCATCATATGTAGCACCTGTTAGAAAATCTTCCCCTGTGGATTTAAGGATAGACTTGTACATTCCGTACCTTGTTTCTACTATACGAAATGCATCATCGATCCACTCATAATGGGAGGACTCCCCGACTGGTTCGTTTGATGCAGTTGAGGTGTTGTGCATTTGCTTTGATTTTATCTTTAAGTGGTTTACTAATTAGTTTACTTACCATTTCCAACTCAATCTCATACTCCTCACAAACAGATGCTACTGCTTCGATGTAATTGATGAGTCCGCTGTTGTTTTGTACTGTGTGTTCCACCAGAGCACTGAACTTGTTCTGAGTCATAAAGTTTTCTTCTAGTTCTTTCATCGATTAATACTCTCCTGGAAGTAACGGTATTCTTTGATCCATTTACAAAGAGTATCGATATAAGGTATCTTATCATACTTTTCAACAACTTGCATCTCTCCGTTCTCAGCAACAGAAAGTGTAACAAGTTTCTTCACTTCACAACCAGTCAACTCCCAATACATGTATGCATAAGCAGATTCCTGTACGAAATACTTATCAAGAAAGGATTCTTTCTTCAAAGTACCTGTTGTTTTGAAGTCAATGATTGCTAACTCGCCATCAAACTCAGCAATACAATCAACACGACCAGCAATGCAGAGGTCAGTAGAATAAAGAGGGGCTTCAATAATATGAATATTGTCAATACGATCAAGAGTCTCACGAGCAAACCCAAAAAGGTACGAGGGTAAACCTTTGCTTTCCTTAACCTTTTCCAAGTCCCCTTTAAGGTAGTTCTCAACGATGCCATGATACTTTGTTCCTCTCCATGATGATGTGCGTCTGATGTTCTGTGCCTCAGTCCATCCTACTCGCTGTTCCCACTTACGAATGCCTTCAATAGATTGATGACCAACAACAGTAGTTACTGATGGATACCAGTCACCATTAGGTGCCTTATAGAAACGTCCTTTTTCACTAGTCCTACTTTCGAGTTCATTGATCTCAGAAGCAGGACCTACATAACTAAATGTCTTCATTAACTAAATCCAAGGTTGATTTTACTGACCAGGTACTCACGAACGAGTCCAGATCTAACGATGTCTTCGATACCAAACTCAACACAATCAAATGATGGCATGGTTTGCAAGATCTTCATGAAGTCTAGCACACCTGTACGTTCATTGCTCTTAACAAGGTCAGACTGGGTGTAGTCACCAGAGAAAATGATCTTTGCATCCTCACCAGTACGTGTGATGATTGAATCAAGTTCGTGGAAGTTCAAGTTAGAGAACTCATCCACAATGATGACGCATTTGTCAAGGGTCACACCACGAATGAATGATGTAGACCAGAATGATATGGTCTCTTGTGCTCTAAGATTATCATAGAGCATCTCGAACTGATTGTCATCAGGCATAGTGAACATGTACTTAACCATGTTCTTGTAAGGAATCTGATATAGATTACTCTTATCCTCATGATCACCAGGCAAGAAACCAATCTCTCTTGTAGGCACAAGAGAACGAACCATGTAGATCTTCTCATATGGTGTCTCAGGATCTAGCACCTGTTGCAGTGCAAGGTAAAGACTGATGAAAGTCTTACCCGTACCAGCAGCACCGTGTAGAACTAAGTTTTTACCCTCAGCATACGATTCAAACACCTTCTCCTGATTTTCAGTGAGAGGTTCAATAGTTTTTAGATGATCTAAGTTAATTGGTTTCTTCCTACGCATCTGCTTTGCAGTCATGTTAGTGTTAGGAGTCTTACGCTTACGGGCAGCAGGCATATCAAGTATATCGTGAAAGGTTTGCTCGGGGGTGTGCTGATTGAATCTTAGACATTACATCTTTGAATCCGTCAGAGGGTTTGGGTTTACCATAGGTAGTGCCAGCGATACCCGCGTGCCAATCCTTATCCCAGTCAGGGTTATCTTTTCTCCATTGATCATATGCTTTCATAGTCATGGAGAACTCTTGTTTCTCGCCTGTGTTCTTATTTATTACGTTATATGTAGGCATTAGTTCTGAGGGAGTGGTGTAATTGCTGTTACCTTTGCAGATGGTTTGGATGCCTCAAAGACTTTCTTTGCCTCTACTGCACAAGACCCTTTAACATCTTCGGTAAGTCGTCTGTTACCCAAGGTGGGTAACCTGTATGTAACTCGATAGGGATACTGTTTCATAATGATTACTCAATCTTTAAACATGGTTGGATGTCATCTTCATAACTATGGCAGGGTTCCTCGTCCTTAGAGACCCACCCAAGCGCCTCTGAGACGATAGGAAACTTACACTTGAAGTGACGCTTGCAGAGTTCTGCAATGTCCATGTGCTCCTTCTGAGTACCGTTAGAGGTACGCAGATTAATATAATGGATCCATGACCTGAGATTTCCTGTCATGTAAAGTTTAGTCCCTACCGCCAAAGGTAATACAAAACGAGCACACTCCTTTGCAATACCATCATCAAGCATATTTTGATATAGTTCCATACCATGCTTGAAGTGATCCTGCATGAGGATCTCATACTTCTGAATCAAGAATGGATCTACATCATCAATACTATTCTGACGATTCTTATCATCCTGACGACGCAACTCAGGCAAGGAGATCTTATCTCCTAGGGCAGACGAGTCAGCATACCGTTGTGAAAACTCTTGGAAGCAGAATGAACGGTGCCTCAGGATCTGTGCTGCCAGTCCCCTGGTAGTCTCAATTTGTAGTGTCATTGATGCTTGCTCAAACACAGACCAGTGCCCATGCTGAATACAATACTTCAATAGACCTGCAACCTTAGGATTCTCCTGGTTTGCAGGATTACTAACTCTGGCAATATATCCAATAGTTTTCTCTGCATCAGGAGTTGCAGAGATTAAGCATACTTGTGGTTTCATTTGAATAATGTTTGCGAAAGAATATAAAGAGCAAGGGATTTGATATAACCAATAGCAGGTAGTCCAAACAAAAATGGCATAGATAAGTTCCACGCCATCCATACTAAGAAGGGTGCGACGATAGCACTAGCAATACCTACGAGTATAGCAGATGCCTGCTGTCGTGATTCTACACTAGGTTCATCCGTATTGCCATCCTCCTTGTTTAAATTAAATGTATACATTGAGTTCTTCATTTCTTCTTCTTCTTAGTTTCCTGCTGCTGGGGTCCCCATAGTTTGGGGTTTACTCGACCCTCTGTTTGAGTGAACTTAATAAAATCCTTCTTGTACTTGTCGTAATAATAATCAAACATTTCTACCTGGTTTCTACCAATAGAGATATCAAAGTGACTGATACCATCAATGATATACTCAATTAAGTATGCGGTGTAAGGTAATGATTTGTCTAGCGACAGCGAAGGATCGCAATCTTCATGTACAATCTTCAACTCCGATTACCCCACACGATTTCAGGAAATGCCTCTTGGACACATGATTTAGTTACTTTATAACGTTTCCCAAGGACTTTATCCTTTGCTTTGATTAATACATCTGCTTCATCAGGATGCAGTCCTTCTAGAAGTTGGATGAACATTTGCTCACGCTTAATTGATTTAACACTGGAACCACCTTTAAAGAAGTGGTGCAGGATACGTGCTTCATGAATCAGATTGGTGTGTTCAGTACCAGCAGGTGCTTCATTCTTATTGAATGGAGGAGCACCCTCGGGTATGAGGGACACAATAGATTCATCATAGTTGATGATGAGAATCATACGCAACGCTGCTGAGTTATTCTGTTGCAGAATTTGAATCTTTTCTGCCTTAGTCTTTGCGTTGTGCGCCTTTTGAAGGATCTCAGAGATAAGCAATTTCATTTCAAAAATCAGTAATGTGGTCTAGCATTTCTTTCAACTCATGTTTACCAAAGTAAACATACATCTGTCCTCTACTAGGAGGTTCAGTAGTTTCAAATGTATTTAGGATGTCAGTAGAAACCTGTGATGGGATGTAATCAAAGTCAATTAACTTTTGATTACGTTCATAGTTCTGAGTAGTAATGTCATCACAGAACTGTTCAGGTGACATCTCCAACCATCGTTCGATCTTTACCTTGGACAATGGTCGCTGACGCTTACCAGCAATAAAGGTATCATCATCAGAGAGATAGTTAGGAATACCATCTCCACGATCACCCTTGATAATATGTTCGAGAAGATACTTCTTAGGATCTAGACACTCAACAAACTTCTTTTGTATAGGATTGAACTGATCAACAAAATTATACCGTTGAAGTTGTTGGAAGTCTTTGTCACCGCTGAGGATGAGCACCTTCTGTGGTGGTTGCATATTATTCTGCAACCTGATGTTCCTATGTGCTTGGTCTTTAACCAGAGATGCAATCACATCATCTGCCTCAGCACCATCAACTTCGATAACTTTATAAGGAAGGAACTCTCTGATCTCATCTCGAATAACATTCAAGACTTCAAAGATTTCATTCCAGTCGAGAGATGATTTCTCTCTGTCCCTCTTACGAGTACCTTTGTAGTAAGAAAATTCCTTACGACGCCAGTAATGCTTACTGTCATAACAAAGGACTAGTTCTCCATATGTCTTGAAAAACTTATTGCGATAGAAACGCAATGAGTTCATAACCATATGACGAACTAGTCGCTGGCTAATCTTAGAATCGGTACTTGTGAGGGACACCATCAGGTTGCTGATGCAGACCTGATTCATATCAACAAGAATCATTAGACCTCAATCGTCTTCATCATGCATCATATCATCTTCCTCGCGGAAGCGCAAGTAGATCAGTGGATCATCTGTCAGTTGCCCATTCTCATCATACATTTCAGGATGCATAACGATCTTGGCATACTCTGCTTGCTCTGCCCAAACATCAAAAATATTCTTCAAGTTCCATGATACAAGGAACCCCAAAGCAAAACTTCCCAGTGTTAGGAAGAAAGCGATGTAAAGAAATGTTGCATCTGCCATAGTCGTTTCTCCCTAGGTAACATTATTTAGACTGCTTTCGTTTGAGCGTGGTTCCAAGTTTTCTACCTGGTTTACGTTCAGCATGGTACTGCCAAGCATCCTGCAATATACTATACAAGTAATCTTTAATCTTACGTGCCTTTGGTTTTGGGATGTGACCGTATGCTTCTCGCAACTGTTTGTCACCACCTTTAAGGTAGTCTTCCAACTCTAAGATGACAAAGTTTAAATTGGCAGCAGTAGTAGACTCAATGAATACATTAGTCTGCCGCCTTGTCCACTTGTTCATCTTCAAGTATGGATATAGTTTGAAGAGAAACTTTTGTTCTGTCATAGCAAGATCAATTGATCTTTCTACTAGTTGATAGAGTTCTTCTTCATTAATGTCAGTCATCAGATAAAAGAGTTTTCACGAAGATACTTAACCGCCTCGGTACAACCACCGATACGTTGTCCATTGATCAAAACCTGTGGGAAGGTAGCATTAGCACCAAACTCTTGCTTGAATTGTGTGCGAGTGAACTGCTGGTCAAGGACATGCTCACTATACGTCCAACCACGCATTCTGTAAACCTCTTTGATCTTGGTGCAGTAGGGGCATCCAGGTCTTGTATAGATGACGGTGCCACCAGGATTATTTGCCATGATAATTATTAATAAAGATTAAAAAGGGGAGCAATTGCTCCCCTGTATATATCAGATTACGTTAGGAGATCAGAAGGAATACTTCACACCCAATTTAGCACCGTAACCACGGTCGATGTCGCTGTCACCAGATCCGACGAAGGATACCTCACCATATGCACCGAGTGCTTCGGTCAGACTTACACCAACGCCTGCCTTACCAGAAGGAACGGTGTCGCTCTCGCCACCGTCAGGGGTGATTACAGTAGCGCCGCCCTGGACGTAGTATGAAGCACTCTCACCAAGAGCACCTTCGTAACCTACGTGCAGGTCTGTTCCAGCACCATTGTACTCGGATCCAGTCCAACCAGCATTGGTCTCGACGTTGACATAGGGTCCTGCGAAAGCAGCACCAGCAGAAGCGAACAGAGCAGCGGTTGCTGCAAATACAGTTTTGATCATTTGAAAAATTACCTTTAAGTATGTGACTCGTGGAGTTGAACCCACGGATGAAAGAGAGATCGACTGTCTCTCGTTTATTAAGAAACGCAACTTAGTTGCGCCTTGGTATGTATAATACCACAACCTTCAAAATTGTCAACCTTGTGACAGTTATCAGATTGTTTATTAGGAAAACGTAACAACGAGAACAACTCGACGGTCTTTCTTTGGTGGTATCATACAGTGTAACCCTTGGAAGACAACAATATCATCTTCCCTTGGGTGGTATGAATCGATCGGATCGAACGATTCGTTAGTAAGTATAGTAGGTCCGCCTGCATCTGTCAAGTATACAAGCATGTTCCAGTAAGGTATCAGGAGTTTGTGGTTGTTGAAACATTAGTCCTTACCAATAGCATTTCGGATCTGCTCAATCTGCTCAGCAGTGGGAGTCTGATTAATCTCAATAGGTTCTGTTGGCATGTCGGGCATCACATCTTTAAGTTCTTCTAGTGCTAGTGGAATGTTTTCTAATTGATCTTCTGTCTGTTCAAGGCGATCCATTTCACCCATCCACCCGTAGTGATACTTTTTCCACTGTTTAAGCATCTTCTTACGACCGACAGCATCATCAGGGTACTTACGCAAGATCTTTTGAAGACCTGTAAGTTTCTTAACCCCATCCACAATCGAACGGTCTGTGTTCCGCTCACTAAATCCTTTACTCATTCGACTTCCTCAATTTCGATTCTAAATTTAATACGTTTAACTTTTCTATCACTCTGACACATATACCAAAGATTAGAATCTCTGTTATGGGATTCTTGATAGAAAACTTCCTTAGGTGAGTAAGTATTTTCGTATCTATCATTGATATCAGTACCAATAGTATTGACATTAAGTCTCTTTGGATGTACGTGACCTGAATTATTGTCCCTAGGGTAGAAAGGAGACGGTAGACTGCCATCATTGGCATTACCATACATGTCTTTCTGCTTTTGATATGGCGGCCACTGCAAGTCAAATGTTTGACCCGCCTGGTATGAAGTTCCCCGATCTAATAGACCAAACATCTCAACACCACATGCCCAGTATATAGAGTTACCAAACCTAGGTGCGCTCGGACTCATATCAGAAGATTTAACTGAATAAGGCCAGAAGGCAACACGAACTTTCGCTTGTGGTCCTAGATCATCCTCATCCAATAATCTTTCTTCCGAATCAACCAGACCTAAAACATAGTCATGCATAAAGGACATCTTACTATACTGCCCATTACTGTTTACCGCAACCCCCCTAGGATAATTAGACTGAGTGCCAGAATCATTGATACCTTTTGCATAGTATTGATCATATGCATCAACTATCTCTTGGAAGTTTCCAGATGTATTAGACTGGGTAAACCACCCCATGAATCCATTTGAGTTAGATAGGTGTCGATATGAACTCAAATTCCCACCAATATTGTTTGATGGTTGGCAAATTAATCCTCTACCATGTTCAAACAATGAGTTATAGAATATGCCACGACCATTACTAACGTTTGGATTGCCAGTAAATCTACCTCTGTTATCAATGTTACTACTTAGAACAACACCTCTACGATTTGTGCTACCACCCTCATAGAATCCTGATCCGAACCATTCATCACCATCATAATACATATCAGACCAAGAAGCATCTTGACCATTAGCACCATTAGTATCAAGTTGACCATTGTCCCATACAGTTACTTTCTTAGACCATGTTTTTGCCTCAATGTCCCACAAACGAATGCTCATCTTTTTGATACGACCACCTGTGGTGATTGATAATCCAGATTGAGTACCAACCCTAGGATTATCTGAGGTGATCTGAGATCTCTGCTCTACCTCTCCTGTAATAGCAGTAGTACCAAGATCTACATTCCATGGTTTCTCAAAAACATTATCATCGCGATCAAAGATAGCAAGACCAAGTGATGCCAGTCCTGTTCGTGGTCCTCTTTGGATCTCAACAACCTGAAATTTAATAACATCACCTTTAACAACAGTAAATTCAGTTAAAGTAGAACCAACAACTGGCCAGTCACCAACTAGAATAGAATCTTGATGTAAGATCGTACCATTTTTAACTAATCTATATTTGAATCTAAGATCCTCAATCTCTGGCGATCGAATGATACTACCAAATGCTTTTAGACTAAGATTACCACTACGTTGTGCTGTAAGTCTCTGCTTTCTATTGATAGTAGTGCTGTACTCTCCACTACAAACACCAGCAAGAGAATATCTGTTAGCGTTATTTGAGTTGGGTGGTGTTCTAGATCCACATTCAGTGCGTGTAACTATGGCATCACGGAAGGTGCCATTGAACAATGGATCCTCACAGTTCTCCCTAACAAGAATAGGAATCATGATTGGTGGTGGTGCTGGTTGTCCGAATACATAACAAGCAATGCCTTCATACAACCACTCACTACCAACCCAAGCAACGCGATACGTTACTTTAAAGTCATCATAGTCTTCATCACTATCAGAACCGTGAAGGTCTTCCCACCACTGCTCGTGACCAGCATGGAACTTAACCTTGTTCCTCTGATCAGGATTCATCTTATGGTTAGAGAAGAAGACCCAGTTGCTTTGGGCGGAAGCACTATTCGTAAAAGCATTACCATTGGAAGAGAAACTAATACTCTGCCCATTACTAAGACCATTACTTCCACCATCAGGAACCAAGAAGAATACAACTTCTTTGTTCTTATACTGATTCAATACATCAACTGGAATCTGATACTGCTGCATAGGAATATCAGCAGTTGTGTTCGCTTCAATGACTCTCGCCCAATAGATTTGATCACCATCCTTATTAGTGATCGCGACACCCCATGAGTTTTCATAAGCAGCACCACCTTTCTTAATCTGATATGAGATAGTCATAGGACTTTCATTATCACTAGGAATCTGATAAGAAAGTCTACTAGGATCGTATGATGGTGGTGTTTCTGTATTGTTTCTCTTAACAATTGAATATTTGTGGTCGTCTTTCTGACTGACACCAGCAGAAATAGCACCAATTCTTACACTAGCATTACAATCACTACCATCACCATCCTTCAAGCATAACTTTTTATTATTATCTTGACGTGATATACCGCCACCCTGTGCATTAGATCGATTGTAGTTAACTGTATTAGTACCGTTAGTCACATCCATCAACAGTGATCCTGATCCTTTCTCACCACTTCTTCTCACTGTATTACCAGAAGCAGAAATAGTTTCAAAAGAAGTACCAGCAGTGCTTGGATTATCATCCCAAGATACTTCTAACTTTAATTTAGCAGTACCACTACCAGTACAAACAACATTCCCATTACTATCAAACTCACATGACATATCCGAACCATTTCCGTTGTAGTAACGGTGTAGTTCTTGGATCCGTTCACCCTCAACAAGACTTGCACTTGCTTTATCTTTATTCTGGAAAGCATATCCTAATGGCATACCTTCTGACATGCCAGCAGCGTCCATAGTTGCACGTTCACCAGCACCCTGACTCTCAGGACTACCAGGATTCATAGTAAGAAATGTATCTACTGTTGAATCGGAATAAAATCTCCACAGAGTTTTTGCATTTGAATCAGGGTTCTTCAACAGATAGAAGACAGGTTCTCCATCATTAGTAACAGTGTATCCAGGTTTATCTGGTGTAGGTGTGAGACCATACCTATGATCACCACCAACAGGAGCACCACCAATAACTTGCAACGTAACAGTACAGTCTGCTCTTCCTCCATTAAAAGTATAATCAGTCTCCGTTCCAATGGAAGGTAAAGATCCTGAGAAACTATCTACCCACCAGTTACTATCAAAGTCACTACCATCAGCAATAGGTTGCACTTTAAAAGTAACACTAGCACCACCCAAACTTGTAGTATATGTCTGCACAGAAGTGCTGTTGAAGAACTTAGCGCCTGCCTCACAAAATACTTTTCTACCAGTATAGTTACCAGCAGAATCTGTGGTCACAACACGAAGGTTATGTTTAATAAATCCACCACCACCATTAATGTCACCACTAATTGGTTTGAGCATCACGTTTTTAGTATCATTCCCACCTAAAAGATATTCGTAAATGGGTATACGTTCTCCCTGACAGTTGGCGATACATATCTCCTTACTAGTAGAGTTCTGTCCACGGAAGTAAAAGTTATCACAAGAAACAGGAGGTGTTCTATATGTACCAGTAGCATATGGTTTGAATAAACAATCCAAGAAATCTGTGACGCATGGCGTCACACCAGTATCTTCATCAGAAGATCTTTTACATGTAAGAATGTCACCCTTTCTAGGTCCTGAAATAACTTTCCACTTGTCCTTAAACTGAGGAAATTTATGTCGCTTTACACTACCATTACGAAGACCAAACTCTACCTCAGCACAGTCTGGACCATCAGGAATTATTGGGATGAATTCATCCTCACCAAGTGTCGGGAAGGGTCCATAATTTGTATCACATATAGGTAGATCAGGGAACAGTTCACACAACCATTTCCATGGTGGTGGATCTGGAAAGAGTGGAGGAAGGACTCTCCCTTTCTCTTCTGGTGTAGGTTCAGGAGGTGGTTCAACCGTAGGATAACATCTCTGAACAATCAATCGGATTGCTTCCCCAGCGGGAGTAGTTGGCGGTGGATCTACAATTCCTATTCGAGTAGGGGGAGGAAAGTATGGACCTAAATCAGGAGTAAGTGGTATACGAGGACCATAACAATTATCAACTAGTTGCCTAATAATATCAGCAGCCTCAGGTGGTGCAGGCAAAACTTCAATTGTTTTCTTAGGTCTTGGGAGATATGGACCTTCGTCTGGACTCAAAGGTATTGAGTCTGGACCATAGCAGTTATCAACAATCGCTCTAACAAGATCTCCTGGT
>Ga0233438_10004926_pt1 | contig 11465 bp, 21 predicted proteins | sample SI_123_September_FD_182720 | JGI IMG/M metagenome (GOLD analysis project Ga0233438, IMG submission 182720) | Seawater microbial communities from Saanich Inlet, British Columbia, Canada - SI_123_September2016_10_MG | ecosystem: Environmental > Aquatic > Marine > Inlet | place: Canada: British...
ACAGTCTAAAACCGTTGCTCATACGTTCTTGGTGTTTTTTTCTACCTTCGTCGTCTATCCATTCAAACCGACCAAATAATTCTCTTTTATCTTCGCTTTCGATGTACGGTCCGTAATAATCTTCTTCCCAGTGATCACGATTCTTTTGTTCGAACGCATAAATCATTTCATCTATAATCCAGTCCCAACGTTCGAAGTGTTTAGGATCTACATCGCCACCTTTTGCATACTTGTTCTGTTGCGCCTTAGTAGCACGTAATTCTTTTGGAACGTCCTCCATATCAACCATTGGTGCGCCGTGTTTAGTTTCTTTCAACTGTACAAGCATAGGCAAGATAATAGGAGCAAGCGTATGATCCATACTCCATGTGTCCCACTTATCAATACGCACTTTAATCTTTTGTGTGCGTCTATCAAACCAAATCCAGTTGAACACATTGTATACACTTTGTATACCATCGTCAATCGCTTCTAGTACATGATCTTCATACGACTGATTGTTTGGCCAATCTACATAACCATACTTTTTATTCATATGGTTGCTGTATATGTTACAGATTAATCTACTAGGATACTTTCCTATTTTAATTTTCATAATAATCTACCACCATTACGTTTTCAGGTTTGTCTGGAAGTTGAAATGTTTTTGCAAACTCCATTGCTTCATGTGCATCTTCGAACAGTTCAGGTTGTAAATCCCAACAATGCTCTGTTTGTTTAGTAATATAAATCCAATCGTCTTTACCGTCAAGACAAACCATTACTGCATACATGTTTGTTTTCCTGTTATTGGTTAGTATATTTTGGCCATTGCTGTTCAAAACGTTTAGCCTGTGTGTTGTCTTCAAAGTAAAATGTATGCTCATAAACATTTGTCCATGTGTTCATACTCCACTGATGCCGTTCTAGATGTTTACGACACCAGTACTTACCATCGATATGTAAATCACTATGTAAACGCACTGAATAAGTTTCTTCCTTGCTCATCCAGCGTTGTTTATATTCTGCTATCTCTATTGGCGTCATCATACAAACAAATTGCTTACCGACTCTTCGTTAGTAATACGACGAAGAGCTTCACCAATCAATGGTGCAACACTTACTTGGCGTGTTTTCTTGCAGTTCTTAGGACAACGATTAGGAATTGTATCTGTTACTACAAGTTCTACAAGGACTGACTTCTCAACCTTTTGACATGCTTCGCCACTAAGTACACCGTGTGTAATATATGCACGAACACTTAGAGCTCCTGCTTTCATAATTGCATCGGCGGCTTTACATAGTGTACCACCTGAGTCAACAATGTCATCAACTAGAATGGCGTGTTTATCCTTAACATCGCCGATCAAGTTCATAACTTCACTTTTGCCTGCTTCTGGGCGCATCTTATCTACAATAGCAATATCGCCGTTAAACATATCTGCAAACTTACGAGCTCTAACTGCACCGCCTGCATCAGGTGATACAAATACTGTGCCTGCTTGTTCTACGTCTGGGTCATCGATAATGCCAATTGTACGTTTGATGTCTTTGGCAAACACCACACGGCTTGTTAAATCGTCAACTGGAATATCAAAGAAGCCTTGTATCTGTCCTGCGTGTAGATCCATAGTAAGAATTCTATCAGCACCTGCTGTTGTTAATAAGTTACTAACAAGTTTTGCTGTGATAGGAGTACGACTTGCACTCTTACGATCTTGTCTTGCATAACCGTAATAAGGAATAACTGCTGTAATTCTACTTGCACTTGATCTACGTGCTGCATCGATCATAATCAACAGTTCCATTAGACTGTCATTAACTGGTCCGCAGGTACTTTGAATAATGAATACGTCTTCACCTCGAATGTTTTCTAAAAACTCTACGCTTGTTTCGCCGTCTGCAAAAGTATCAACTTTTGCTGGGACTAGAGTTGCAAAACAACAGTCTGCAATCTCTTGTGCCAATTCTGGGTTAGCATTACCCGTGATGATTTTCATTTTCAAAAATTAATCCTTTCGTTGTGGCTGTTATTTAACTGTACTTATAGTATAACAAAAAATTAGTATATGTCAAGAGAAAAGGTGAAGCCGTCGAACCTCACCTTCCTTTAGTTTATAATCCGTTTGGTACAATAATATAATGGATCATCAGCACCAGTGCAACACTTGCACCCAGTCCTACCATCATCTTACCAAAGTCCTTTGCTACCAACGGAAACACACTCTTTGTTTTCTTCTTGCCAAAGTATGTTGCCATAGCAAGTTCACGTCCTGCTAACAAGCCTACGAATACCCATGTTGTACTCATTGGAATGTCATTCAGCTCTTTAAAGAAGTACAAACACAACCAATAGAACAAGTCAATCAACGTTGCACTACGCACATATCTTGTGTTGTGTTTCTCTAGAACAATCTGTTGTATCTTGCCGCCTCGTTCTCTAAACATAAAGAACAAGCCGCCTACAAACACTGCGCTGACTAGGAACATTAGATCAACTGGAATAACTCTTGGAAGGAACACTGCAATGTTAGCCATGTCATGACTTAGCCATGTCCACCACAAGCCGCCTGTCGCTACCCATTGAGCAATGCGCCAAAACTTCTTGTGGCTTTCTGTGACAGGCTTAGTTTCATCATACCACCTGCCGAAGTATTTGTGTATTGCAAACCAAATCACATATGCAAATGCGGCTGCTACACCATAGCCCATGATTGATTTCATAAGCATCTTCTCAAGCACAAAGGTACTTGCGAACACTGACAGCACCAAGAATGATGTTGATACTGGCACACCCATTCGTGTTAGTGCAACTAAGATTGCTGGTGCGGCTGCGTGATACCATTGCACTTCTTGCCAGGGTATCTTGTTTAGTCTTCCGTAACTGATGTCTCCACCATTTACACTCCAACCATACCACAAGGTTGCAAGTAACACTGCACTTGCGGCTCCCCATAATGTTTTGTAGTTGAATCTCTCATTGTTTGATGCCATCCATGTACCGAGAGTTTGTACTGAATCATTGGCTATTACTGCATAGGCAGCAAGTAGGAACCCGACTAGGCTCCATAAGGTGAGTGCGTCCATTAGTTTCTCCTCTGCTTGACGGCTTTACCCCGTCGCTCACATTGTAGGTAGGCTCGACGTTGCCTACTGATTATTTATAGTAACATCATTAATCTGTGTGTCAAATGGTTTATGTATAAATAGTACGGCAAGATACGTTCTCGACCTGACACGTTGAAAAGACAACGGGCGTTCGCCTTACAAAACATCATTACAAAAGGAAAAACAATGATCAATTTAGCAAAAGCAATTGGTCGTGTAATGATGACTGCGGTCTCACCCACACGATCAGACAAACTTAAATCAATGGAAACATATGTTAAAACAGAGTTTCAACCAGGAGACCAAGCATACGTTATGTATTGCATGTCAACTGGAAGAACAGTAGATCGACGCAACATAGTTTAGGTATGCAGCAAATGCATATCGTGTATACGCATAATGCATTTGATTTCATACTAAAACTATAGTACACTACAATAAATATTAAGAGTAAGACAAGCGACTTCGGCTTGTAAAAAAAGAAGGGCATGTCCTATGCCATAAAAAGGTGACACTGGCAGAGACCAGGGTACGTGACGAACCTTAGAAGCACACACACATATAGAAAACAGGAAACTAAAATGACTACACTAATAGCAACTGCCAATGTATTTGGCATGACTGGCTTGGCTAACTGGTTTAAAAACTTAGCTAACGAACTGCAAAGACGCAGAAACATTCGTCAAACAATCAAAGCACTTTCAGCACTATCAAACTATGAACTTAATGACATTGGTATTGCTCGTGGAGATATTTGGCATATTGCAAACACATCATATCCAAAAGGCAAAACTGTTGCCGATGTTAATCGCAACTTGAGAGGTTGGGTATAATGGAAGCAGTAGGTAACACACCCGTATCAACACCAAAGTTTATCAAAACACTTGGCAAGTATGCCGTTGCATTTGCAATGGGCGTATGGGCTTTTGGCGAGTCAGCAGGCAGAGCAAGAGCAGCCGCTGAACTATCACGCCAAGGCTACCATGAGGAAGCAAAACGTTTGATGTTGGAGAGCAAATAATGTTTAAGAGATTTATAAAAGCAATGGAATACAGAAGTTACTGTATGGCCATAAGAGAACTAAGAAGCAGAGGCATGTATAAACAAGCCGACGAGATCTCCGAGTTCAAACATAATATGTATCCTACACATTAATAGGTTGACAGGATAAATAATGGTGTTACAATAAGTGAGTTACTTAAAGTAACACCACACATTACACACATGGAGGATAATATGAATCGCTTACTCAGTAAGTTCAAAAACTGTGACGGACGCTTCTGCGAAGAAGTAGCTACCTATGGTTTAGCACTAATGGTTTTTTTAATTATGTATTTGTCAATCGCGCAAATATACTAGTTGACAAACACTAAATACTCTGTTACATTAGTAACACTACACACATACACACAAGGAGAATATTATGTCAGTAGATACAAAATACGGCGAAGCCATCTTTAAACAAACACAAGAAGTTGCTGAAATGTTTAAAGCCGCAATGCCAAAAATCACAACAAATAAAAACGGTTACGAAATCCGTACAAAAGTTCTAGAAATGGCCCAAAACAATATTTGGAATGATTACCATGCCAAGTTAGGACAGTTTGAAACTACTGTTGCCAAAGAAGGTGATGAAGTAGTAACAACTGTTGCACTTCCGGAAGTACCTGGAGCAGATGCTGTACTAGAAGCGGCTGAGAAGTTTTACGAGTTCGTAAACGGCAAACCTTCAAGCAAATAATAAAGAGTTATTCAGGACATAGTCCGGTGATACATTAAGAAGTTAGCAGCCCCTAGTTATTAATTTAGCTAGGGGTTAATCTTTTGTGTGTTCGCATCTAACAATCCAACATCATGATTATGTTAAATACAGTCATGATAGATAAGAAACCATTCCAACAAAAACTTGAACAGCTCAAACAGGAAGGCAAGTACCGTGTATTCAATGATATTCTCAGAGAGCGCGGAAAGTTTCCTAAAGCTATTTGGTACGGAAAGTATGCAATCAAAGAGATTGTAAACTGGTGCTCAAATGATTACCTCGGAATGGGCCAGAACAAAATAGTCATAGATGCAATGCACACTGCATTGGATCAAACAGGCGCTGGCAGTGGAGGCACTAGAAACATAGGAGGCACTTCACACTATCATGTGGCATTAGAACACGAGCTTGCTAGTTTGCATAGCAAACCGAGTGCGCTCCTATATTCTAGTGCATATGTTGCAAATGAATGGAGTTTGGTTGCTCTAAAACAAATCATTCCCGACATTGTATTCGTAAGCGATGATAAGAATCACGCATCTTTGATCCAAGGGATACGACACAGTGGTGCTGACAAGGTCATATGGAAGCACAATGATATGAGTGACTTAGAGAATAAGTTGCAAACATGTTCAGGCACACCATGTATTGTGTTTGAGTCTGTGTATAGCATGGATGGCGATGTTTCTCCTATTCTCGATATTTGCAACCTAGCGGACCAGTATGGGGCGATGACATACATTGATGAAGTTCATGCCGTAGGATTATACGGAGAACAAGGAGCAGGCTATTTACAGAAACTAAACCTGCAGGATAATGTAGATATCGTAAATGGTACCCTAGGCAAGGCTTTTGGAGTGCAGGGCGGATACATAGCAGCGGACGCTGACGTCATAGACGCGATCCGCTCTGTTGCTTCGGGCTTTATTTTTACAACCAGTATGAGTCCAGTGACCTGTGCAGGTGCTCTTGCTAGTATCAAATACTTGCGAGATCATAACGAACTTAGAGAACAGCATCAGGAAAGAGCTCGCAAACTAAAACATGAGATGATCAAAGCGGGATTAGAACCAATGGAGTGTTCAACAACACACATTGTACCTCTGTTCATAGGCAATGCCGCTAAATGCAAAGAAATTAGCGATAGACTAATAAATGACTATGGGATATATGTGCAAGCTATCAACTATCCCACAGTATCTGTCGGCACTGAGAGATTACGCTTTGCTCCCACGCCATTTCATACTGACGGTATGATTGAAGACTTAATAAAAGCACTGAAAGAGATACTAAATGATTAAAAAATACTTATGGATGGGACTTGGTTTCCTATCTCTAGGAATGGCCTACATCGGCGTTGTCGTGCCAGGCATTCCTTTTTCAATCTTCCTGGTGTTTGCAGCATATTGTTTTGCTAAGAGCTCACCTAGGATGCATGCTTGGTTATACAACCACAAGTACTTTGGACCGTTCCTAACCAATTGGGTACAAAAAAGAGTATTCCCTACCAAAGGCAAGTATGCGATGGTGATAGTAATGTCGTCCTCGTTAGCATTCCTTTGGTTTAGCACAGGCAACTTAAAGGCAGTTGTTTATAGTGGAGTCTTCATGGCACTGGTTGCCATATGGGCATGGAGATTTCCAGGCACAGTAGAAGAACACGCTAAGAGAACTAAACTAGGCAAGCGTATCGGATGGATCAAGTAGACAAAATAAGAGACCCAATTTATTATGTTTATCCATTACGGGATTTGACTCAGCATGAAACAATAAAACTTGTAAAGAGTCATTGGCCTATTTGGAATGAGCACCTATGGATTGGCGACATTGATGTCAGACTGTTGGCTTTTGAAGGAGTTGACCGCTTTTACAATATGTTAAATAATTTTTTTAATAACAAAGACTATGAATTTGATATTGAAACAATAGATGTAAATAGTTCAGCGTCAGACGTTGAACAGGTTTGTAAGGCAGTGTATTTGGTAGATGCATATCTACAGTCTAACTCTTTTAATGATCCAATGTGTGCTCACTACAATCCTAGAAATGGAAAAAACATAGTACATCCGGGTGGAACTAGACAGGTTATACTAGATCTTTTTCATTCAGGTAAAGTAAAGTCATATTATTTTAACACCGGCGGCTTTAAATTTAATTTTTTAAAGCACATGCAAAAGGTAGATGTTGAACAGGTGTTCCTTGATCCCGAGCAAGGTATTGGTCTGGTGCCAGATCACGGAACGTTGATTCCACACCTTTTGCGGCATCCAGGCGTGGCAGCTCTGCCAGCAAGTATGATTGGTGTTCACAATCAATACAAAGCTACTCTGGCAGATCCTAAATTCAAAGTGTATTCAAATATATTATTTGAAGATATTGTTGTGCCTTGGACAACATTCAAACCCAATGAAGCATCAGTGACTTTGAAGATCAACCGACGACCAGATGATCTGTTTGAATGGAAAAAAATAAAATTAAAAGCAATTTTGTTGATCTTGCGTGGCGTTGACTACAAGGACAGCGATTTACATCTGTATCACAAAAGGTAAACATTCATGGAAAATTTAGAACGAGCCGTAGTTGAAGTATTTGGCGGCTGCAATTATAAGTGTCAAATGTGTCCACAGACTACCGGACGTGGCAAAGACTGGACACGCAAGATGCCGTTTGATATGTTTGAAGACATATTAGATCAGTTGCCTGGAAAGCCTGTAATTAACTTAGAAGGTTCGGGCGAGCCTACTATGGCAAAGGACTTACCACGTTACATTGAAGCATGTACCAAGCGCGGCTTGCCTAGCTTTATGTATTCTAACGGAAGTTTCTTTGGCGGACATTTTATGCAAGACTGTGTAGATGCAGGACTTAGTTTTGCTAGATTCAGTTGCATAGGCTATGACAAAGACAAGTACAAAGAATGGATGGCTGTTGACAACTTTGAGCTGCTAAAAACCAATGTTATCAAAGCCAAAGAATATATCAAACAAACCAACAGCAAATGTATAGCCAGCAGTTATCATCTGATACTAGACAACAACCAAATTGAATATGAAGTAGAGCAATATAGAAATAACTTTATTGGACCAACTGGTACAACTGGTTACATATGGAAAATGCACAACTGGAGTGGAAACTACGATCCAGACTATGTGAGAGATACCAGCAAACGCAGGACCTGTGGCAGACCTTTTGCTCCAGAGATCACAATCCGTAGTGGAGGCATTGCCGGATTAAAAGGTGCAGTTACTCCCTGCTGTCAAACTATGGGTCCACCAAATGAAAGCAAAAGTGTACTAGGTCATGCACAAATACAAACTCTAGAAGAAATATGGCACGGCGATGAATACAACAACCTACGCAAGGCACACGAAATGGGAGACTTTGATAGTATTGACTACTGCAAAGACTGTGACTTCTTGTATGAAGATCCTGAAGTATTAGTTTGGAGTAACGACAAAAACGCTAGTACTGATTATATGTTAGGCACAAACTTCAGTCTCAAAGACTACAAGTAAGCACTCCAACTAGGATGTGCTATCTGCATATCCAATTGCTTGCGTTTGTTTACGAGTTCGTAGTAATCTGGAGCATACGGCGCCTTAACTGGTTTCATATGCGTTTTGTTACCTTTAGCAGTGTTACAAGGGCCACATGCCGCAACGATGTTCGTCCATTTAGTTTTGCCACCATGTGAGATAGGCACAACATGATCTAATGTTAGGTTTGATTTAGTATAGGGTGTGTTACAGTATTGGCAGGTGTACAAGTCTCGTACATAAAGATTGTTTTTAGAAAAGCGAGGCTTTTGCCGTCGACGTTGCATTTGTTTCAACATCATCACTGCAGGTACCTTTGTTTCCCAACTCTCGCTGCGAACCATCCAATCATCATACCATTCTAATACTGTAACCTTATCAAGCCAAAGATATGTTATGGCTTCTTTCCACTGGATAGCGGATAATGGTAAGTATGAAACAGGCTGCGCATCTGCGTTAAGCAATAAAACTTGACCCACTAGTGTAGTTCCTCTTGTTGTAGTAAATATTTATGCGTCGGTGTCTGTCATACTTATACAGATGGCTTGCTGCCCTGATTTGAAGTAGCCATTACCTTTACCAACTTCTGCACTTAATGCTTCACGTGCTTGGAAACATTCTGTCATGCTGTTGTGCAATGTCACAGGTTCAACATAAGGCAGCGCATCGTAAAAATAAATGAATACAAGTGCCCACATCAGTCTACAGTCTTTCGACCAACTGGTCCTGAGTATGGTTCAAAGTTTTTGCCGTTTGCTACCATACATGCTGTACCATCTTCATATAAAGCAATAAGACTCCATGTACCCGAGTCTTGGTTAACAAAGAACATCATGTCACTTCGATATGGCTGTCCTTGTGGCGCTGCAAACTGTAGTCCCATGCTGCGGAACAATGGTGACTCGCCGTATTTGTTCATTACAATATCGCTCATCTTCAAAACAGAATCACATGCTTGTGTTGTTATGAATCTTTTACCTTGGTTTTGTTCTTGAGCGAATGCTGTACTAGCAAGAAGTGAGATGCTAACAGCATACGCTAGTAATAGTCTAGTCATATGCTTTCTCCTATTGTATAAGGTATTTAGTGCTTAAATGTAGTCTGCGAACACGTCTTGACTGTATTCAGCCACTGCGTTTTGCCATAGATTGCCATCTGCTAGTTCTATCAGTGCTTGACTGGGCTTGGGCAACAACAACCATCTTGGCTTTCGGTTTTTTAGTTCAAACTCTAGATCTTCTGCCTGCCATGCTTCCATGCCCACAAACAGTCTATACCAAAGGGGTGTGTTGCCCATTTCCAATTTGTCCACCATGGTCTTGTCACTGCTGATGCTGAAACATCCATCAACCTGCATGGTGTTTGAACTGTACCATTCATCACTGTGCAACATCACCAAGGCAGTGGGATTGATGCCTCCGCCTCTGTACACTGTTGAATCACTGTGCCATGAGTTGCCCTTTTCCAGCATGATCTGTCTGAGATCCATGTTGGGTATTCTATCGTTGAGAACCAAACCTAGAGTGTTGCTGGCATTGCTTTCTGTGACATACACCACCTGCTGACTGCGATTGATCTCACCATGAGCTGGATGTGCTAGAAGTAGACTGCCAGCGCGGATCTGCATTACTTGCTCTTCTTGCTGCTGGAACCCTTCATCACAGGACCGCTACCATAGTCTGGCAGAGGACCACCATACTTGGCGCCTTTGACTTTTTTGCCTTCCACACTGTCACGCCCCTTTTGTCCTTTTTTAAGTTTGAACTTGCGTTTGTGTGTTCTGCGTCTATAGCCCTGACTCTTGCAGCTGGCTAGCGCACTGGCACCCAAACTGGCGTTGGGTTTGCTGCTGGTGCACAAGCTTCTACTGGCTGCCCAGTCCTCAAGATCCTGTTCTGTCTCTAATAGTTCATCTACTCTCATACAAATATTTATCTATCGATACTTGTCTGCAGGGTTATCAGTGAACACTTCACTGGCACAAAGATTGAATGTGAGTGCCTTGCGTGGTCCTTTGGTGGTATTGATGGCAATTTCTCCACTTTTCTCGTGAAACTCTATTTTGGTTATCTGTGCGGGCTCACGGTTCTGACCCACTAGGATGGTCTGTCCTAGCTCTAGATTGACGTTTAGGTTACGTAGTGTACTCATGGGAAAATTCTCCTGATTGCTTTGAGGACAACACCAGCAGTGCTGTCAATAATATTTATCTGAGAGTCTACCTCGGATAAGTAATAGTATACCAAACGGAGAACCCACATTATGGATATAACTGACATACCTGCAGGCTCAAGCTGGGCGTGTAGATTTCGAACCACTACCTTTTTGGACAGCACAGGCCGACCCGTAACAGCCAACAACCTAGCACTGGGACAAGCACATCCAGGAGCACCAGGAGAGTACACCAGCATAGGCGTTATACAAGTGAGAGATGTAGACAACCAACGTGTGCAACTACAGTGTGTGGAGAGCCTACAACAGTTCACAGTGAGCTTTGAGGACTGCTGGGATGTGGACACAGTTGAATGGCAGGAGGCAGCAGACAATGAGTGATGATCTTACTCCAGACGAAGTTGCAGAAGTGGTACTGAGTGCAGTGGGCGAACTGTTGAACATAGCAGCCAGTGTGGCAGAACTACAGATGACTGACCAAGCAGCTGATGAAATCTATGCCATATGTGATCTAGTAGCAGAATACTATCAGATTGAACGCAGCATGCCCATCACAGAAGAACATCCAGACGGCAGCTTCACCACACGATTTGAAACCTACACAGGCACCAGTGAGCGAATACCACCAGCAAACACCAACACCAACAAGGGCAGCATACGCACTGAGGGCAAACCCAAACTTAGATTGATTGACAAAGACAACCCATTCAAAGATGAATAAAGCAGACATAATTCGAAGACTATCAAACACACAACTTGATGATCACGAACGTGAAAGTTTGAGTCAACTGTTGCACTACATGACAGTGGAAGGTGTAAACACTACTAGTAGTAACATCAACCACAACACCCTTGAACACACTAGTAGTAAGCGTGGTAGTAGCAAGCATAGTAGTAAGAAGAGTAGT
>Ga0233438_10004928_pt1 | contig 11462 bp, 9 predicted proteins | sample SI_123_September_FD_182720 | JGI IMG/M metagenome (GOLD analysis project Ga0233438, IMG submission 182720) | Seawater microbial communities from Saanich Inlet, British Columbia, Canada - SI_123_September2016_10_MG | ecosystem: Environmental > Aquatic > Marine > Inlet | place: Canada: British...
TTTATCTTTAATACTTAATGTATAGGATATACAAATAGTATTAAAGATTAGATAGATTAATAATAGTCTCATTTTTTACCTAAATTATATAAAGTACTAATAGCTAAATAGTAATATATATAAATCACTATGAGGTCATATGTTATTGGATTAATTTAATTCTTTTATAATTCATCTTTATTAAGTAGTTTAAAGTTTGAGTTTATATTTATATGGCAGAGGAGAAGGGATTCGAACCCTCGTTAGCTTTTAAACTAAACTTCGCTTCCAACGAAGCACCTTAGACCACTCAGACACTCCTCTAAATGCAAGAGTATTTTATCATAATGAATATAAATATATAAGTGATATTATATATTTAATAAAGTATATAGTTGTATAATATTTTTTTACTTTTATAAAAACTAGGTAGATAATATGAAAAAAATAGGAATATTAGCATCTTATAATGGCACTGGATTTTTAGCTTTATATGAAGCTTGTAAAAATTTAGAATTAAACGCTACTATAGAATTAGTAATATCAAATAATAGTGATGCAAATGTTTTAAAAAGTGCTACTATAAGAGATATTGAAAATCATTGTATCAATTCTAAACTATATCCAAATGATAATATAGATTTAAAAATATCTAATATTTTTATAGAAAAAAAATGTGATTATATATTTTTATCTGGTTATATGAAAAAAATCAATCAACCATTATTAAAACTATATAATAATAGAATTATTAACTCCCATCCTTCATTATTACCAAAATTTGGTGGAGTTGGTATGTATGGTAGATTTGTACATCAAGCTGTATTTGAAGCAAAAGAGCAAAAGACAGGTGTGACAATACATTTTATAAATGAAAACTATGATGAAGGAGAATATATTTTACAAAAAGAGATAAATATTATTGCTTTAAAAACAGTTGAACAAATAGAATCCAGTGTTAAACAAATAGAGACTTCAGCTATATTAGAAGCATTTAAGAGTCTAATTAATTAAAAAACTCTTCTAAATCCTCTTTAGTTTTTAGATATATTAAATTTTTGACTATATGAGAATTTAATTCATATATAGTTATAAAATCTCTTTTTTCTTTAAATAGATTTATATAAGTATCACTTAATGTTAAAACATCAAAATCAAGACTTTTAAGTGAATAATTTTTAAATAGATTTTGTAAGACTTCTACATTTATTAAAAATGGTCTTTTTATATAAACTATTTTATTTTTAGATAAAAAGTTGTTTTTATTTTTTAAAAAATCAATTACCATATTAGATATATCCTGATCAAAGGTTATAATTATCAATTTGGTATCTAAAGGGATTTTTTTATTAGTATTAAATTGATTTTTTAAAATCATATTAGGTATTTTATCTTTTATATTTATAGTATATGCTAGCATATTTATTGTTGATATTATAAATATTAGTATTAGTCTATTGATTTTCATTATTTATCTTTTAATTTGTTCTATTATAACACCATTTTTTCTAATAAAATCTTGAATTATTTGCGAATGATTACGTTCATATGGTATATCATATACTATCCTTAATATTCCACTTCCTATTATATTTTTAGAACATTCACTACAAGGTTCTAATGATGAGTAAATAGTAGCTTCTTTTATTGATATTCCATTTCTAGCAGCCCATAATATAGCATTCATTTCAGCATGTATTTCATATGTTTTTGACCATTGGTGATGTTCTTTTGTATATTTATTATTCCATTTTTCATCACAGTTTATAAATCCACTTGGTGTACCATTGTAGCCTGTAGATAATATTCTACCGTCTCTTACTATAACAGCACCTACATTTTTAGAAATACAATTTGATGCTTTGGCTATTTCATGGGCTATATTTATGAAGTTTATATCATTTAACAAACATTTAACCTTTTATAATTTAAACTTTGATATTATAACAAGAATTTAATCAAAAAAGGTATGAAATGGACTTTAAAGATATAAAAGAGTTAATTAAAGTTTTTGATAAAAGTGAGTTAAATAAACTAAAAGTTAAGAATTTAGATTTTGAAATAGCATTACAAAAAGGATTTGAAACTAATGGTACTACTTCACAAGTGTTAAGTGTGCCATCATCTCAAGTAGCACAACCTGTTTTAAATACACACCCTTCAACTCCTTTTGAAGCCCCAGTTAAAGCTGATAGTACTACTAATGATACAGTTCAAAGTAGCGGTTTAGAGACTATTAAATCCCCAATGGTAGGTACATTTTATTTATCATCGTCACCTGGTGGAACTTTATTTGTAAAAGTTGGGGACACTGTTAATAAGGGCTCGACACTATGTATTTTAGAAGCTATGAAAATTATGAATGAGGTTGAAGCAGAATATGATTTTAAATTAATCGAAATATTAGTAAAAGATGGTTCTCCTGTAGAGTATGGTATGCCATTATTTTTGGTAGAAAAGATTTAAAATGCAACAAATAAAAAAAATCCTTATTGCAAATAGAGGTGAAATAGTTCAAAGAGCTATTAGAACAATAAAGGAGATGGGTAAAGAGTCGGTTGCTGTTTATTCAGATAAAGATAAAGATGCTAGTTATTTAAAACATGCTAATGAAGCAGTTTGTATAGGTTCTGCAAAGTCTGTTGATAGTTATTTAAATATACCAGCTATTATAACAGCTGCTGAAATGACAGGATGTGATGCTATTTTCCCTGGATATGGATTTTTAAGTGAAAATCAAGATTTTGTTGAAATATGTAAATTACATAATATTAAATTCATAGGTCCCTCTGTTGAAGTTATGGATATGATGTCTGATAAGTCAAAAGCAAAAGATGTTATGATAAAAGCTGGTGTACCAGTTGTTCCAGGATCTAAAGGAGCTGTACATAGTGTAGAAGAGGGTTTAAAAGTTGCTAAACAAATAGGATACCCTCTTATGGCAAAAGCTTCTGCTGGAGGTGGTGGTAGAGGAATGAGACTTATTAATAAAGAAGAAGATTTCCAAAATTTATTTACAGCTGCTTCTTCAGAAGCTTTAGCTGCATTTGGAGATGGTACTATGTATTTGGAGAGATTTATAAATAATCCAAGACATATAGAAGTACAAGTTCTTGGAGATTCACATGGAAATGCTATACATGTAGGGGAGAGAGATTGTTCTCTTCAAAGAAGACATCAAAAAGTAATTGAAGAATCACCAGCTATTTTACTGGATGATAAAACAAGAGCCAAATTACATCAAGTTGCTGTTGATGCAACAAAATTCTTAAAATATGAAGGTGCAGGTACTTTTGAATTTTTAGCAGATGATCAGAAAAATTTTTATTTTATGGAGATGAATACTAGATTACAAGTAGAGCATCCAGTATCTGAAATGGTTTCAGGACTTGATTTAATAGAACTTATGATTAGAGTTGCTCAAGGTGAAAAATTACCTGCACAAGATAGTATTAAATTTAGAGGTCATTCTATAGAGTGTAGAATAACAGCAGAAGATCCTATATCATTTTTACCACAACCTGGTAAAATCACTGAATGGATGGTCCCAGGTGGCAGAAATGTAAGAGTAGACTCACATATTTATAGCGGATATACAGTTCCCCCTTACTATGATTCTATGATAGGTAAATTAATAGTATGGGGAAGAGATAGACAAAAAGCTATTAATATTATGAAAAGAGCTTTAGATGAATTTGAAGTTGATGGTATCAAAACAACGATACCTTTTCATAAGCGAATGATGTTAAATAAAGACTTTATAAATAATAACTATGATACTAAATATCTTGATAATTATAAAGGATAGATTTTAATTATTTACATATCTCATGAAATATATTAGAGGTACTTTTACCCTTAATATATGCTTATGTATGTATTAAAGCTAAATTTAGATATACTTTCTAAAATTTACATATTTTTAAAAGTCTAATATTGATTTAGAAATGCATTCTGCTATATTTTTACACGTAGTTATCTATATAATTCATTTTTATAATAATATTATATTATTAATTATATAAGATTACTATCTTTAATATAGAAGTGATGTAGATTTAAATAAAAATATAAGAGGTTATTATGACATTTCAAGAATTTAATTTTAAAAAAGCTTTACAACAAGCAATAGATAATGCAGGATTTAAAGAGCCTAGTCCTATACAAAAAGATGCAATTCCTTTTGTTTTAAAAGGTAAAGATATAGTAGGCCAAGCACACACAGGTACAGGTAAAACAGCTGCTTTTGGATTACCTATTTTAAATATGATGGAAGATAAGAAAGGTGTACAAACATTAGTTATTGTACCAACAAGAGAACTTGCTATGCAAGTATCAGATGAATTATATAAATTTGGGAAATATCTAAAAGTAAACACAGCTACAGTTTATGGGGGGCAATCTTATACTATACAATTAAGACATATTCAAAATGCTAGTATAATTGTAGCAACACCTGGAAGACTTATTGATTTATTAAAGAGTCGTAAAATAGACATCAAACCATCATTTATAGTACTTGATGAAGCAGATGAGATGCTTGATATGGGGTTCTTAGATGATATTAAAGAGATTTTCACTTTTTTACCAAAACAAAGACAAACTCTATTATTTTCTGCTACGATGCCTCTTTCTATTAAAAACCTTGCAAGAAAAATATTAGTTGAGCCAGAATTTATTACTATAACGAAATCAGATATTACTAATTCTAGTATTAAACAGATATTTTATGTTGTAGATGAGTATGAAAGAGATGATGCATTAATAAGATTATATGATTATAAAAATCCTAGTAAATCTATAATATTTTGTCGAACAAAAAAAGAGGTAGATAGATTATCTACTTTTTTAGTATCTCAAGGTTTTATAGCAAAAGGTCTGCATGGTGATATGGAACAGAGACAAAGAGAAGAAGTGATAAAAGCATTTAAATCTAATAAATTAGAGATTTTAGTAGCTACTGATGTAGCAGCACGTGGATTAGATGTAAATGATGTTTCGCATGTTTTTAATTATCATTTACCATTTGATAGTGAATCATATGTACATAGAATAGGAAGAACAGGAAGAGCAGGTAAGTCAGGGAATGCTATTTCAATAGTAACTCCGCATGAGTTTAGAACACTACAAAGAATAAATAAAAGTGTAGGCGGAATACTTGAATCAGATGTAATACCAACTATTAAAAGTGTAAAAGATAAAAAAGTCGATACTCTTTTTGAAAAAATTAGACTCCAAAAAACAAATGAGGCTGTTTTTTCTATTATTGAAAAATTAAAAGATGAATTTGATATATCTACTATTGCATTTAAACTAATATCTATGTTATCAAATGAGACTAATGTATCAGGAAAAGACTATATTGGAAAGTCTAAAATTGATATTAATAAATTATTTGATAGATTAAAAGATACTAGAGATAGTGGATATTCAAATAATAGAAGCAGTAGAAATAATGGAAATAGAAGAAATAGAAACAGTAGTAATAGTAATAGAAATAGAAATTCTTCAAGAAATAATAGCTCTTCTAACAGACCTTCTAGAGCCTCTAAAAGCTAATTAATAAAAAAGGATTTGTGGAGCTTAATGTATTATGAATAGAGTAATAGATTTTATAAATACTAAAGATATTAAAAAAAATGAAATCTTTTTACAGCTTAAATGTTCATATCAAGAGGCTATTTTTTTACAATATATTCTAAAAGAGTATCTATTAGGGAATGATAATTTAGTAGTAGTAGATATTCTATCACAATTTTATGATATTGATAAATATGAACATCTAAAGTCTTTATATTTAATTAGAAATCTTTTAGAATTAGGATGGTTAGTACAAAATAGTTTTAATAAACTAAAATTAAATACTATTTCTAATTTAGAATTATTAAGTTTAACTCTAAGAGTCAATAACTCTTTTTTAAAGCTTTTAGAAAATGGAGCTTGTGATTTTAGTCTTCCAAAACTAGAGGAGTATAGTGACCATTTACAATATTTACAAGATCAATTTTCAAAAATAGACTTAGCTCAAAAAATATATAAAGTTAAACAAAACTTTGATGGTAAATCTGCCAATATAGAGATGTTACAATCTCAAATGTTATCACTAGATGATAGAATAAAAAATAGAGTCAAGAAAACTTCTAATAATATTATGATTGAAGATTTTTTTAAAGAATATCATTTAATAGAAGAAGAAAAATTACTTTTTTTAGCTTTATTAAAAGAGGAATACTCTTCAAGTGATGAGTCTATAAGAGATATGAATTCTTTAATAGAGTTAATTTCAAATAGTGATTATGAAAAGATTAAAAATAGAAGTCTTCTAGAAGAGAGTTCAAATTTAGTATCAAATGGATTGATTGATTATGATGAAATGATAATGCCATTTGGAGGTTTAAATAGAAATTTTTTTATACCTGAGGATATATTATATAAAATTTCACACCCTAAAGCTAAGAAATCTAGAAAAATAAAAATAAAAATCCAATCAGCTATTAAAGAACAAAATATATTTGAACTAATACATACATATAAATCTTTAGATGATATAGTTTTAAATGTAAAAACAAAAGAGATTTTAGATGCTTTATTAAAACAAGTTGATAAAAAAGTATTCACTAGGCTAAAAGAGTGGGGAATAAGAGATAAATCAAAGGGCATAGAAGCAAAAATAATATTTTATGGTCTTCCAGGTACGGGAAAGACAATTACTTCTTTAGCATTAGCTAAATCACTTAAAAAACAAGTACTTAGTTTTGATTGTAGTAAAATATTATCTATGTATATAGGCCAAAGTGAAAAAAATGTTAGAAATATATTTGATCAATATAAAAAAATTAGTATAAAAACGAAATCTGAACCAATTTTACTTTTAAATGAAGCAGATCAGTTTTTAAGTAGTAGGGTTAGTTCTAGTATGAATGGTAGTGAAAAGATGTATAATCAAATGCAAAATATATTTTTAGAACAAATTGAAAAATTTGATGGAATATTAATAGCAACTACGAATTTAATTGAAAATTTAGATAAAGCATTTTCTAGAAGATTTAATTATAAAATAGAGTTTACAAAACCAAATATAGAACAAAGAAAGAGTTTATGGAATAAATTATTACCATTAAACCTTCCTGTTAAATCATCTCTTGATATTAATAAACTTTCATCATACTCTTTAACAGGCGGACAAATAGAACTTATTATTAAAAATACAGCTTTTAAAATAGCTATTAAAGATCAGGCTATTTTTAGCACAGAAGATTTTATAGACCAAATAGATAAAGAGCTTAAGAGTATGTTTGATAAAGAGAATAAAATGGGTTTTTTTAACTAAATATGACTATATGATTACTAATAATAATTCATAAATAAAAATTATTATAATTATCAATATTTAATATACCTTAATCTATTATTGATAACTCTATCTCTTCAAACGAGTAGTAATGATATAACAAGTTAAAATGATAAAAATACATTTAATGTATCTATGCCTTGATAAAGTAGTGTTAATTTATGTGTTTAACGTTTTAAATTATTGTATAAAATTACTTTCTTAGATATTGTAAAGTAGCTTTTATAATATCATCATCATCTTTACTTGATGATTTTATATTAACTTTTATATCGTTAGAAGAAGTAAAAGATATATTTGTCTCATAATTTGTTATTAGTTTGATACTTTTATTTAAAGCTAATAGTTTTATCATAATTAACTCAAAGAATTGTTTTGTAGGTATATCAAACTTGCCAAATCTATCTTCACACTCATGTTGGATATCATATATATCATTTTTACATAAACATTTTGATAATCTTCTATATAGTTCCAATCTAACTCTATCTTCATATATATAATCATTTGATATATATGCATTAATATTTAGTTTTATATCTACATGTTCTTTTTTTATTGTTGTTTGACTATTTTGGGTCATTTTAGATAGTGTATCTTCAAGCATCTTTAAATACAATCCATATCCTATTTGTTTGATATGTCCACTTTGAGCATCTCCTATTATATTCCCTCCTCCTCTTATTTCTAAATCTTGATGTGCTAGGGCATTACCACTTCCTAAATATGAGTTATTTTCAAGTGCTACTAATCTTTTAATAGCATCACTATTTATTTTGTTTTTATCTTCTACTATTAAGTAACAAAATCCCTCTTTATTACTTCTTCCAACTCTACCTCTTAATTGATGTAAATCTGCTATTCCAAACTTATTAGCTTGTTCTATTATTATAGAGTTTGCATTTGGTAGATGTATACCTGATTCTATTATTGATGTTGCTAATAATATATCTATATCTCCTTTATCAAATTTTTCAATTATATTTTGTGTTTGTATACTATTTATTTGTGAATGTACTATATCTATTTTTATATTTGGTAATATAGACTCTAAGTCTAATTTCTTATTTTTTATTGATTTTATATTATTATGGATATAAAATACTTGGCCACCTCTTCTTTTTTCTCTTAATATTATCTCTTTTATTATTTTCTCATTATACTCTTTTAAATATGTTCTAACACCTAGTCTATTTGTAGGAGGAGTTAATAGTGAACTCATACCTTTTATTTTAGATAGTGCTAGGTTTAATGTTCTTGGTATTGGTGTGGCACTCATTGAGAATATATGAGTGTTTTTTGTTATTTGTTTTAGTTTTTCTTTTTGTTTTACACCAAATTTATGCTCTTCATCTATTATTAAAAGTCCTAAGTTTTTTGCTTTTATATTTAAAAGAGAGTGTGTTCCTATTATTAAGTTGATATTACCATTTAATAGTTCATTTTTTATATAGTTTTTATCTTTTGTAGAGGTTTTAGAGTCTAATTTTACTATATTAAAATTATATTTATCAAATCTTTTTTTTATACTATGATAGTGTTGATAAGCCAATAATGTAGTAGGACATGTAAAAAAAACTTGGTAACCACTTATAATAGAAGCTAAAATAGCATTTAGTGCTACTTCAGTCTTCCCAAAACCTACATCACCACATAAAAGTCTATCCATAGCTTGATTTGAACTTATATCTTTAAAGATATCTTTTATACATTTTAATTGATCTTTAGTATATTCAAATCCAGCACTTAATTGAAAATCATTTAGTAGTTTTTGATCTATTTTTATAATTGGAGCATTTGTTATTTGTCTTGATGCTGCTAGTTTTATTATATTGTCGGCTATTATATATAGTTTATCTTGTACTTTAGATTTTAATTTACTAAAACTATTTTTACCAAGTGTATCTAAAGTCTCATTTGATAAATCATGTGCTATGTATCTATGAAGTAAATCTATATTTTCTATAGGAAGTAATAATATATTATCATTTGCATATAATATTTCTATAAAATCTTTTTTTGAAGATAGTATTGATATTGGTTTAATACTTTTGAATTTTCCTATACCATACTTTTCATGCACTACTAAATCACCAATTTTAAGTTCATCTAGTAGTAATGTAATTTTTCTTTTTTTTCTTTTGATAGTTGGTTTATTTAAAGATATTATTAATTGATCTTGAGATATTAGATTTATTATATATGGTTTTAGAATATAATTTATATTTTTATTTAATTCTAAATCATATCTTTTTATTTGAGCTTGTGTAGATGAGATGATAGTTATTTTTTTGTTTTCATGAAATTGTAATAGATCTTTTATATTGTTTGAATTATTTATGGTACTACTTGATACCTCTTTATACTCTTTTGCATTTGGAATTACTTCAATATTAGATAAGATTTTTTTATCTAATCTTTTTTCTTGAAATATATAAGCTTCAGATATCTCATGATATGCTTGATATGTCATATATGAATTTAAGTTTATAGGTAAATAATGTGCTAATTCATCTAAAGCCCAAAACCCTAATGAATGAATATCTTTTATAAAACTATCTGTTGGTATATCTTGAATTTTTTTATTTAAGTTTTGAAAATTATTTTCATCTAGACTTAAAAAAGCTGGATATATTTTTATATTTTCTATATCATTTTTGATTGATTTTTGAGTTTGTAGATCAAATTCTCTAATATTTTCTATTTCAGTATCAAATAGACTTATTCTATAACCTATATCATCATTTAAAGTACATATATCAATAATATCTCCTCTAAATGATACTTCACCATTAGAAGTAACAATATCTACAAAATAATAGCCCCAATTATGAAGTGTAGTTTTTAATTGTTTTATATTAATAGTACTAGCAAACTCTATATTAATAAAATCAAAACACTCTTTTTTAGGTAATGCAAATGAAATTGTTCTAATAGGAGCTATTAATATTCTATTTTTTTTGGGATAGTTATAATACTCTTGAAGCTGTTTTATAATCTCTTTTAGTTCTTGTGAAAAAGATACTAAATCATCTCCAAAATTAGCTCTAAAATCAGATAATATAAAAGGTTTTAGACCTTTATATGATGCTAGATAAGATGCACTTAAGGCTTGTTTGTCATCATTTACTATTAATAGTTCACAATTTACACTTTGATTTAAAAATTCAAAAATATTATTCATATAAAATCATCTAATATTTAATATCTATTTTGATTAATCATTTTTTATTATTATAAATTCATTAAGTTTTTTATCATATGTATATAATGGATAAGTAGTCTCATTTATCAAAAATACAATATCACAACTATCAAATGATATATTCTCTAAAGCTTGAGAAAATATCTCTAATATATATGTCTTTGTAGCTATGATAGTTGTACTAGATTTTGATTTATATATAAACTCTTCATCTTTAATAGCTTTAAAAGATTTTTTTTTGAGAAATTTTTCTAATATATCTTTTTGTTGTAAATTTATAGGTTGTAAAGCTACTAATACTTCAATCATACTAACTTATCCTAATCTTTAATTATATCTTCAAATGTTATTGTATTGAAATAAGAGTTAATATAATATTTAAAAATATACAACAACAGACTTTTAGATATAATAACAGACAAAATCACTTTTATTAAAGATAAATTATATAATGAATGAAGATAAAAATAGATTATATGAAATATATGAAAAGTTTTGTAAAGAAACAAAAAACCAAATATTAAACCAAGAAATATCTAAAAATCAATTTAGCTATGAATTTAGATATGAAATAGATAATCAAAAATTAATTTTTGAAAATTTTAAACATCCTAAAACCGATCAACAGGACCAAGTACATAGACCGCCTGAAACTATATTAGGTGACTTTTGTCATTATATTGGAAAACAAGATGCTTATGAAAAAGATTATACTAACAATAATAGCCTTAAATTGATAAAAGATTTTCCTTTAAATATAGAGTTTAGGAAATGTGAATTTAGAGATATTGATTTTCAGAATTTTGAAGATACAATTAGTGCAGGTAGTTTAGGTATAATAGCTAGAAGAGGGGATAAAAATAAAAAAATACCTTTTAAAGTCACTTTTATAGATTGTACCTTTGAAAATAGTATAAGTTTAAATGG
>Ga0233438_10004936_pt1 | contig 11453 bp, 2 predicted proteins | sample SI_123_September_FD_182720 | JGI IMG/M metagenome (GOLD analysis project Ga0233438, IMG submission 182720) | Seawater microbial communities from Saanich Inlet, British Columbia, Canada - SI_123_September2016_10_MG | ecosystem: Environmental > Aquatic > Marine > Inlet | place: Canada: British...
AATCGCCCTAGAAAAGTGCTAGGATTTAGGTCACCAAACGAGGTGATGCAAAAACACTTACGTCGATTGGGTGTCGCACTTCAGAGTTGAATGGGCGTATCAAATAGAAAAAAATAAATTACAGACTCAGCTAGATTCACCAAAAAGTCAGAAAAACCAACAACATAACAACCAACATCCGAACTCGAACCTAGATCATAAAATCTCAAACTTACAAAGCCAGATATTCAACCAGTATATAAAAGAAGATGAAAAACAAAACATAAATCAAAATATTGATAATGCTTGGTCCACAGAATTTGACGGACAATTCAATTCAAATAAAGCTAGCATTCAACAAAAAATTGAAAACGGTGCAAAAGCTGCATTTGATCATATGAAACAAGTTTTTCCCAACCACACAGCCTTTCATAAGCAAATATATTTCAATGCTTTAATGAATGGTACGTTTTCTCAAGATGGAACCGATTTATTTGTCGGTAGTGTCGATAAAAATAACAGTATTAAAAATATCTACGCAAGTAAGGTTAGCTTTTCACTCCACCCTCAGTTTGAAGATCATGTCAATTTATTTTCAACTGCGTCAAATCACACAGCGCATTTTTGCACTGAGTATAGTTTTCGCTGTAAAGACTATGAACTTAACACAGCAGATTTTCTAGCAGCATCACGAGCCCAGGTTAGTGGAGCAGTCGGTGTATACCACATTGGTGATTTTAAACAGCTGATCCAAGAGCAATCATTTAAAAATTATGCTAACCATTTTCAGTATTTATTTTTAAATTTTGGTTCAGAGAGTAGTCCCCAGTATCAATTACTCTATAAGGATAATGGTCAGTGGCATGAGCACTTTTATAAAGAAAGTAAAATAAATCAATACCCAAATACCTTTAATCCTCAAAACTGCACAAAAATTGATCGGCAGGGGCTAACTTCCTGGCAAGATTTTCATGCTGATTTAGTAGCAAGGGTATTACCTGGCATTCAGGACCCTAACATTACTAATTCGAGAAAAAATGTACCACCTGCTGAGCTTCGTCTTCTGGCTTTTTCAAAAGCAAACACATCATTAACAAGTGACATAAGCAGGCGTTATCAACAGCAAATCCCATTTAGTAACCAATCTTTTTACGATTGTAATTTTAATCAATCTACTTATCTCATAAGTGACGCTTCAACCCCAGAGTCAGTTGTCCAGGCCTTTGATAACCAGCAGTTAATTTTAACTTGGCAAAAAAATCAACCCACAAACATTAACTTAAAGAAGAATTGCGGGACGATGGCAGCACTGAAGCTGGCTTATCAATACCCAAGTATTACAGGCATTGAAGGTGCACAGCATTTTACAGAGTATAATTTAAATAACTGGTGTGACTATCAGCCAAATCTAACTCATTTAACATTTCAGCAAGCTAATAGTTGGAACATTGTAAATATAGATGTTAGTAAAACTCGCCTATATCAAGTATGTGCGAGAAACCGCTTTTTAAAAGAGCTCGGCTATAAATTTTCAGAAAGTGTAGATAATAGAAAGCAGCTGTGGTCGCAATTTGGATCATGTGCACATCATTATTTCAAACGTTTTGAGACTAATTATCAGCATGTTGAATTTATTCAAAAGGTTTTGTCTCACCTCAATTCATTAGAAGGTAACATCCATTTTATACCAGATGAAAAGCCAGGATTTTTTAATTTCAAAGAGGCTGGACCAGAAGGTATTAAAGCTTTATTTGACGGCATCATAAAAAATGAAGCTAAAGAGTTAAAACAACAAATGCCTGCTTTAGCGCCGCAACTATCGCTAACCTTTGATTTAAATGGAGATCGAGCATCCAATAACCCCGCTGCATACGTGAATGAAATCACCCAAGGCTACAATAAAACACTAGCAGAGATTGGCAAACTTACAAATGGTTTAGCTACTCCCATCGTCAAGCAGTGGCATTTGATATGGCCTGATCATTCGGATGATCAATATTTTAAATATGCTCTTACACAATTACTTATGTACATACATAATGCTAAAAAAAAGAATCATAAAGAAGCCAGCCATATTTGTTTTTATGGTATCAATAAAAACTTTGCGGAATTTCAAAGAATCCTGCAAAATCTTGCTGATAATGGTTTTATGGTGCCATTTAGCTTGCCAGAGTTTGACCAGCAGGTTATAGCTAACAATCATGCTGAAAAACAACAATATAAGAATTATCGTGATGTCCAAAACCAGGTACAACGCCAGCTAAAACAGCATCAAGTCTCACATTTTTATCATCATTACGCAGGGCCACTTCAAACGCTAATCCAGAGTGGTGCTGATAGCAGTCAAGCCAATCAATTGCCTCCATCTCAGGTCAATCAAGTATTTAAAGGCGATAAATCTTATAGTGTGGGAAAGCTCTCAACTGGAGTGCAACAACAGCAACAGCAACAACAGCAGCAGCAGCAACAACAGCAACAGCAGCAAGAGCAGCAGCAAGAGCAGCAGCAAGAACAAGAAATTAGTCAATTTAAGGGCAATGAAAATGAGTTGATTACCAGAAACACACTAGGTAAACAAATGGCTGTTGGTGCTTTTGAAGGTTCAGCTTTAAATGACCATAAATTAGCTGCCTTTAACCGATGGGTAGGAACCACCAAAGATGCCCCTGGAACCATTGTCAAAATGACACTAGAGGCAGCTAAAGCGCTGATTAATTTTGATCGAGAATGTAAGATGGGTATTGCTCAGCATAATTTACCTCCTGGGTTTTATCTATGTCACTCAAAGCTTGCGTCGGGGTGCTATATTTTATGCTTTAACGATCAAGATCAAAAAATCCAGTCGCACGAATGGCGAAATTTGGTGAGCCAAAATCTGGTTGGCACCAACCAGGGTGAAGCTAATACTTTCCGGGTTGCCAATCAAGCTCCAAAATCCGCTCAGCCTTTTATCGGTGATCATGAACAGTTTTTTTCAATGCCTGACAATCAGTTATATGCACAGTATTTATTTCGACCAAATGATGACCCCAAAAGACAACAAAAAGCGAAAATTAATAGCGGACTCAATAATAATGCCGCACATAGTAATACTCAGTATGCAGCGGCTTGTCATGCCAAAAATCGAGATCAGGTATTTACAGCAAAAAAGCTAAGCGGGATTCAAGACGATCTCAAAGAAAAAGTACGATACGTTTTATCTAATCAAGGCGGTCGGCATCTTTTCAACAGCAATCCAGGTGAATTCCTAAATTCAATAGTAGAGAAATTGGATCAAAAGTCACTGCTAGCGCTTGGGCAGCTTTTTAATCGGTACGATGATTCTGTGGTTTGTACATCAGGCACTGGTGTCCATTATTTTTTTGAATTAGCGTACGCCATTTATGGTTATTTTGGCCAGGAGCATTTTGATACTTGGTTTGACTCTCTAGTAAAGCCATCAGCTAATCTTGCTGAGCTATTATCAAAAGAGTCGTTAAAGCAGCATAAGCGAAGTATTGACTACTTACATAAAAATAAAGATCTTGCCAAGGTATGGTTTGCTTTGGTTAAGGCGCATGGGAATTCAGCTGAACATTTACGCTATGAGCATCTATGGCAAAGTTTTTACGAACTGCAATGGTTTTTAGATCGCGGTGCAAGACCTAAATTAAAGAATAATGCAAGCTATAACAATCAAGCTACCTGCCAGCTAAAACTTGAGTCGGGAGATATCCTTAAGTATTTAGAAAAACAAGTTCAAGATAAGTCATTTAATGCGCAGGTATTTTGTGATCGCCTACACGCATCACTTAAACTTGTGGTCAAACAACATCCCCTCTATCCAGATAACCAAGAGTGTCAACATATTCTCAAAAACATCTTAAAAATTGATTGGACACATGGTGGATTATACCATGCCTTGGCGCATGAGAAGTTTCAATGCTGGCATCAAGATCTAAAATTAACTGATTTTGAAGGTTGCTCAACAAGTGATTTATCATATCGTTGTGAAAATTATTGGAGATCAATTCCAATAGATATCGATAACACTGATCCTATCACCAATGCACTTCGCTATATCAGCTATCAAAAGAAACTAGGTCATCAAGGTGTTAGTGAGCACGCAACTTTGCTTAAAAATCTTGAGGTTATACAAAATAAAACAATGCAATACTATGTGGCACGCTTATTACTGGCTAGCTTGATGCGCGGTGAGGGTGTTGATGAGTTGAAAGCGATACAAAATTTTAAAAATACAGTCACGAATCTTTCAAACAAGACTGTCGACGCTCTAAAGCAATTAAATCAGAACATTCAAATAGCACCGAATTTAACAAAACTATGGCTGCGATTTGAGGATATGGCTGATTTTATCGATCTATTAAATAAGGATGAACGTCACTGCAACAATCTAGACTAAATCAATCAGGTAGGGCAGGCACTAAGTTGTTACCGAAAGCAAACCTACCAGCAAATCCAAGTGAATTTTCAAACCAATCAATTGGAACAAGGTAATCAAGCATCATTTGGAAACTTTGATGGCAAAAATAGTTTCAAACAAGACAAGCAACAGTGTCTTTTTTATCCATGGCTAGTTGATCAGCTGAGCATTAATGATCAAAATTTTGGGTGTACAGATAGAGAATGTGAGAAGTTTTCTAAGCAATTAAGATCGATTGATTTTAAAAACGCTACCCACCTTCCTGATCAAGCATGTCTTCAATCGTGCTTTCAAGAGATTAATCAAAGTAGAAATAAAGCACAAACAAGGCGAGATCTAGTGAAACAGCTTATTGATAAGGGCTGCACAATCACCGATCAAGATGCCAAGCACCGACCGGTTAATGAGACAGAAAAAAAGACGTTAACTGATGAGATTCAGTCACTAACTCCAACTTTTGAAAACAATAAAGCTGCTTTAAAACAGTTTATTGAAAAAAGAGTAGCTGTTCAAAGTGATGTTGCTGATCAATCAGCATCACTTAAAAATCTAGCTGACGCTTTTAAGAAAGTTGATAACAAGCCATATTATGATGACTTGGGGCAATTAATTGGTGCACTCTCTGAGGCGCTAAAACCTGGTGAAATAATTAGTGTCAGCTGCCTTACTACATTGATTTCAATGTTTCAACCTGATCAGCCCACTAAGCATTATCCAGTGGATCTACTGCAAACCCTGATCGAGACATATCCCCACCCTGGTCTAACATCTAAATCCTTTGGTGGTTTAGAAGATCAACTTCAGGGTATCGATCAAGATCAGCTTAAAGGCATCGCTGCAAATGACTATCTACCTCACGATGCTAAAAAAAAGCTGATTAAAGAATTTTTAAACCCCAAGTTTGCGCTCATAAACACCAATGTAAGTATTGAATTTGGTGGTGACCAAGATCAGCAAATCGTTGACGTAGAGAAAATCACAAAAATAAAACTAGAGACTATTAACAATGCAGTATATCCATCTCGCACTTCAGAAAATGTAAAAGCACTTTTGACTTCTAAGAAGCATCAACTAGGTGACAAATATACGGAGATATTACAGCAAAAAGATGCACGGATTGTATCTGCTTATACCGAGTGGCTGATTAATCAGGTGCCAAATCGCTCAGATAAATCTGTTGGCACAGTATTAGGTCATGTTTTAAGTGCAACAAGTGAAGATCAAGCAGATGTGCATTTGCTATGGCTAGAAAGCCTCACAACGTCAGAGCTTGGATTTGGAGAAGCTGTTCAAAAATTAGTCATTGACTTTGAAATACCTGAAGTTAAGAAACGCGGTCCTATTTCAACCATTTTAATCCGAGCGCTTCGTGCAGGCAAATCTCCAGAAGATAGCGTGCTAAATGAACACACACAAGACCAGCTTAAAAGCTTAAAATCATATTTAGAAAAAATAAATGATTTAGATCCGATCATCACTTTGCTGAAAAAGGATGATGGGCCAAGCTTAAAGCAGTGGAATCGTATCATAGAAAACTTTGATTTATTAGGTGATCAAAACAACTCTGGTCAAGAAGCTGTCGATTATTTTGACAAAACTATTCGCACAACAGATGAGACAGGCAAAACTTTAAGATCGCTATATAGTGATGACAAAGATATAAAAAATATCGAACGAGTGCTCGCATCATTTCGTACAAAGGGAGATGCAGTCATCTCTGATGATGACAAAAAACTGATTATTTATAGTTTAGCAGCTACTAACCAGCTGCATGGTCAGCTTCGACTAGAATTTAAAACTACTGATGATCTAACCCAATTACTACAAGTAAGTGGTGGCAAAGCAAATACGCTTGAGGGAAAAGCACAAGTCTTAGCGATCATGCGAGAAATCTTGCTAAGAAAAACGGGTAAGTGGGTCAATCGCACGCAGATGATCGATTTGCTATATGCTGCGATTAACGATGATAAGGGGATGATACATGAGCTAAAAACCGGGCAAGGAAAAAGTATCATTTCGGCAATGCGTGCAGGTTACTTAGCGGTGACTGGCAAGATCGTAGATGTCTTTAGCGCCAAAGAAAGCTTATCAGCTCGAGACTATGAAGAATGGAAAGGTGTGATAGAAGCCTTTGGTGTTGAATGTGGTTATATTGAGCCCAATTCACCACAAGACGCCTACAAGGTGGGCAGTGGTGGAGTTGGCGCAGTGAATTACGCCACCATCGGAAATTGGAGTCTTTGGTATTCAAAGTGTCTGGATGAAGATGGTTCCTGTAATATTGGCGATAAACAAAACAAAATAGCTTGGCTTGATGAAGCTGATCATATTATCCGTGATGAGCGAACCATGTATAACTATGCAGCGCCTACAGAGTCTTCTTCATCAGTTTATAACTTAGAAGCTTGGGTTTACAGCGAAGTCTGGGACTTTTACCAAGATAAAAAAAATCAAATCTTTGAAAATACAGAGCAAGGTAAAATTACTAGCTATCACATCGAATTATTGTGCAAACAGATTCAAGAAAAAGCTAAATTTGCACCAAACGGTTCAACATTTATTGAAGATTTTCTGACCCCATGTTTGGACCAAGATTCTAAGAAAGCATTAGTTGCAAGCGAGAGACGTGATTTAGAGTTTGTATCATTGATCAATGCGGCGATTACAGCAGAAACCTTGAAAGTAAACCAAGACTTTACAGAAAGCAAAGAGATTCGAGTCATTCAAGGCTCGCCAATAGAAACGCGTTTTGCGACGGTGATCAACAATCAAAAGATGGTAGGTTCGACCTATAGTGAACGTGTTCAACAGATGTTGCATGTCAGATTGAACCATGAAGCCAGTAATAACGGGAAAAGACCAAACTATTTCATTGAGACAGAAAGTAAGGTTGCGATGTCTCGTCTGGCTCAAGACATACTAAGAGAACATTATAAGCAAGTAGAAGGCTGTACCGGTACCACAGGTAATCCAGATACTCTAAAGGTTTATGAGGGTTGTGGTGTACAGTCTGTGATCAAACTACCGACCAATGAGCCTATCTTATCCAAGTACTTGGGAATGGATTTATGCAATAACCAAAATGCACAGGTTGATAAGATTGTTGATTACATCAAGCAATATGGTGCTGATCGACCAATTTTAATCACTTGTGCCAATGATGAGATGGTTAAAACCCTGCATCAAGCAGTGAAAGATAGACTGGGTGAGAGTCAATTTGACCTTTACGCAGATACTAATGATTCAGGTGAGCATGAAAATGATGTAGTGCCACTTTCAGGTGCATGTGGGCGAGTGACCTTTAGTGCCAGAATGGGAAGAGGGACTGATATCAAGCCCAAGGGCAATCATGGCTTGATGGTGATGCGCACCTATCCAGCAGATCCTCGAGTGGTTAAACAAGAAGCTGGTCGGCAAGGAAGAAACGGAAACCCGGGCACCATTGTCGATGTTTATAACTACGAGCCAATTAATAAACTTGCAAATTCGCTTGTTCAGGATAACCAAATTGATTCTTCATCAAACACGACAGATCAAAAAGTTTGGCAAACTATTTACAAGCAAGAAAAAGAGCACTTAGAAGAAAAGCTAAGCAAGCAAAAAGCCGATGGTAAGATGGAGCCTAAAGCTCAAACCATTCTTAATGTTGCCAAGGTACAAGTAAATGATAATCATCTAGAACAAAATGGACATGGATACAACTTAAACCATCCAAAAGTTACTCAATATCTCAACATGCGGACATATGTTCGATTTTTAGAGGCTAAAAAGAATCAAAAAAATCGTTATACACAAGGCAAAGAGCAGCTTTTATCTGTGATGAGTGGTTATTATCAAGATGCACTTTCGCAGAAGAATGGGCCAGTAGATGAATCGTTCAAGCATAATTGGATGGATGTCATAGCAGCAGTTGATACTGCATGGGTGAATCGTTTAGGTGAAAAAGATCCAGATACAAATAAGGCTTATGACACATTCTACAAAGCAGTTGATAATGCTTGGCAACAATTTAAAAGCAAGAGTTACATAAACAGTGAAGCCCTTTCTGATCAATCCCCATTAAGAAAAAATGAAAGTAACACGCTTGATGCAGGTAAGATTAGTGCTAGCCCAGCTATCAACCCACCATCTCAATATTTACATTCATTTATAGAGCTAAATATGGCCGTTGCTCAGGCAAGCTGTGATCATCATTTCTCAACTAAGCAGTTACCACAGGGTGTAGAAGAAGCAATTTACAAGACTAACGAGGGTGGTAGCGTCGGAATTGGATACTTAGTCAACATATTTGATCAGTGGCAGACAGATTCCGAACAAATGCCAGAACCGGTTTTTAAAGCATTTTCCGCTTTAGAAAAACAGAAAGTATTTTCTCATCTACCTTTTGATGCCAGGTCTGAAATATGGCGAGCTTGGGATAAAAAAATTAAATCAGATGAAAGTTATAAGCAGCATCTAGAAGGATTTAGTGCGTGTGTGACAGCTTTATCTGGCGATGAAACCTGGCAAGATTACCAACCCAAAACAAGTCAAAAAGGCGATATCGAAAAGTATCAACAGTTGATAATAGGCGCAAGTCAGTTTTGTTTATTATTGCCGCAAAAACATCACCAAGCGCTAGGTGACTGTATTTCTGGTCTAACAAAGGTGGCAAGGCATCATTATTTTGACCAACAAGATACATTTTACACTCGTGTGGGGCAGCTATTTGGAGCTGATCAACTGGCATCTAAACTACTGATTCAGAGCACTAAGTATGAGGATTTAAAGCCTTTGATAGACCTATTGATGGCTGTTAAAGAGGAAGATCTTGCTAAACGAATTAAAAAGTTAACAAGCTATGTTAAAAAACATCAAGCGCATTTTGAAGCTAATCCAACAATTATAGTGCCTGCAGCGCTGGTGGCACTTCGAGATGATACTGACATGAGTGATATTTATAATATCGATTCATATAAACAAGGAAAATCCTGGCTTATTTACCCTGCTATAGAACGCTGTATTTGGCAGATATTAGCTCATCATCCTTATCAAGATCCAATAGTGCCCATCAAGTGGATAGCTAACTTAGATCAACGTCCAAACCTTGATGGGCTTGAACAGGTCTTAGAATTACCACCTCATCTTCCGCTTGAAATGGTATTTCAAGCTTGCCAAACAGCTGGTAAATCAAAACAGGGTCAGTTGGGGATGACAGATTTTGGACAGAATTTATACGGTTGTCTTGTGCGCGGAGAGCTTGTTCAGCATAAAGATTTATATTCAGTGCCCAAAGACCTAATTAAATATAATGATGTTACTAAAAAAATAGTGGATAGCATATCTAACAATCATAATGCTATGTTTTCTGGCAGTGAATTTTCTGAGCTTTTTACCCGGGTTCCTCATAAAAGTCAGATAGAATCTGGTGATTTTATCTACCCAGGCAACATAGAAAGTAAGGTGAGTGATGAGTTTAAATCTGTTAAGGCATTGATTGAAACTGCCAAGCAGGTAACTACTTTCGATGCATTAAGTTCATCAATCAAGTCAAATATTCAACAAGCTTGGCAAAAAGGTGTGATACACAATAAGGAAGGTCTAAAACAGGTCTGTCAGGTTAATGCTGATTTTAGCCAATTAACTAAAAGTCAGATGCAAGAGATAGTTGATCTTAAGGATTTGAGTCAAGCTACAAACGAGCAGTTGATATTTCTGCAATATGCCAATCATGGTTTACTATTTGCTTCAGAGAAAGACGATATGGCTAAAATACTGAAAGCCATTGAGCTTGATGATATGAAGCTTCAAGACCCTGTTCGCATCGATCAGGGATTTATGAAAAACTACCAGAAGATAGATAACTTACGTGCCATCTGTCATCTACCAAACGAGATAAAATCAGGTAACCGTTGCATTCTAGAGACACATAAGCAAGCTATAAAAAAGCATTATGCGTCCTATCATAATCCGAAAAACCTTAATTCAGATGCCATTCAAGCAAGCGCATCTCAATTTGACAGCATAGTAAATCCCTTTTCTTTTGATGAAAATGTGAAATTGATACTGAAAGCAGCTTGGCAACGGGGTGTGATACAAAATGAAGTAGATCTAAAACAGGTCTGTCGGGTTAATGCTAAGTTTAGCCAATTAACTGAAGACCGGAAGCAAGCGATAGTTAGTCTTGAGGATATAAGTCAAGATACAAACGAGCAGTTGATATTCCTGCAATATGCCAATCATGGTTTGTTGTTTGCTGCCAATAAATTTGATTCAGTGCTTGAGGATTTAAAGAACGCAATCAAGAGCGAAGAGATTGAACCAAGCCGTTTTTCATGGAATGAAAAATATGCTCAGCATAGAAGCCAAGTATCTAAATGGAATTTCATTAATACCGCACCTATTGTTGGATGTAAGAAAATTAATCAGCAAGAAATTTCGGATCCATACAATAAAAAAACTTTTCAAGTCAAGCGGTGGGGTTCTTCATCGTGTTTTATGATTAGTGCATTGATCCAAGTGTTTGCAGGTTGTTTAATCAGTGGTCATTTGCCATATGCCTTATCAAATGTATTGCCTGCAAATCCCTATCTGTTTGGGGTGATACTTGGCGTTAGTTTAATTTTTGTGGTAATTGGTATCTGTTTGTATTATTTGGGTCAAAAGCAGCATCAAGTGCTTATACCAAATCCCATTACCAAATGAACATAATTATTGAAATAAAATGGACAATATATTATGATAAATATATCTTTTATTGGTTTTTTTATGACTCAAACATCAAAGCTTTTGGATGACAAGGTGGTACGCTTTGCCAAGGAAGAGCTTAAAAAAATTGGACACTACGGGCATTTGAGTAAAAAGCTTCATGCGGTCATCAAGGCCAAGGAGCATGGAATCACAAAGACAGCTATTTTTTTTGGTATCTCAAGAGGATCTCTGACATCATGGATCAAGCATCTAAAAGATTTCAATATTGAAAAGCTGATGGCGCCACCATCAAGGAAAAGGAAATCAATTCTTTCTGAGAGCCATTTGAGGCAAGTGGCCAAATGGCTCCAAGACAACCCTC
>Ga0233438_10004938_pt1 | contig 11449 bp, 10 predicted proteins | sample SI_123_September_FD_182720 | JGI IMG/M metagenome (GOLD analysis project Ga0233438, IMG submission 182720) | Seawater microbial communities from Saanich Inlet, British Columbia, Canada - SI_123_September2016_10_MG | ecosystem: Environmental > Aquatic > Marine > Inlet | place: Canada: British...
AGTCTATATATTTATTCACAGTCGTGGTTCAGAACACTTAAAAAAAATCACAATGACTAATCCAAAACAATTAACTTTTCCATGGGAAAAGACTTTTAAATCCTCTTTTAGTGGCTTCTTCTGCGATGACAAAAATGCTAACTTAGTAAATAATTTGAGATTAATTGAGGGCGATGATATTTTTATATATGGGCAATCAAATATCGGCAAAACTTATCTTTTACAGGCACTAGCAAGTTTATATAGCGATTTAAATAAATCCCCTTTATATATTCCGCTTTCAGATATCAAAAATTATGAGACTACCATTATAGATGGGGCACATGAAGCAGATTTAGTATGCGTCGACAGTATTGAAGAAATAGCAGGAATCATGGATTGGGAAGTAGCTCTCTTTAATTTAATTAATAATGCATCCCTTACTAATTGTAGGTTGGTGTTTTCAGCTTCGATTAATATTGGAACACTCAATTTTTCACTACCTGATTTTGATTCTAGAATCAGAAAGTTTAACTCCTATGAAATGTTCTCAGTGCAGGATCAAAATCTCAATCTTGCCCTTATGCATATTGCAAATTTTAGATCAATTAATCTTGGCGAGAAGGAGGCTAACTATTTGCTTTCTTATACAAAAAGAAACTTGTCTGACTTGGTTGGAATAATCGAGAGACTTGATAGCCTCTCGATGGAACTTAAAAGAAAAATAACAATCCCTTTGATTAAAGATTATCTATAGCGTCACATTCAAAACAATAGGCCATGATATTTTCATCTTCTAGGCTAATAATTTTTGAATACTTGGATGTTGTATCTAATAGGATTTTTAGGTTTGGATCAACTTTAACTTGGTAGTCAATATTTTCAAGAATCTCTTGTAAAAATATATCTATAGGATCTAACTCTTTTCTGTATGTTTTAACAGAATAATCTTCAATTTCTGCCATGTTAGCTGCAGATGATAAAGCGTCTTCAAGATCACCTATTTTATCAACAAGGCCTAATTCAAGAGCTTTTACTCCTGACCAAATTCTTCCACCTGCAATAGGAAGAACATCAACGTAAGCCATGTCTCTGTTTTCTGCTACCTTGGTCACAAATTTTTTGTATATGTTATCTATGTTTGATTGGATCATATTTTTTACATAGTCTGGCATAGCTTCTCTTTCATCCCATTCACCAGCTTTAGTTGAACTTACTCCATCCACTGATATGCCTGCCCAATCATATAAACCATCCATAGTAGGGATAATTCCATATACACCAATTGAGCCAGTTAGAGTGTCTTCTTCAGCCCATATTTCATCAGAGTTAGTTGTTACCCATACTCCACCAGATGCCGCTACGTCACCCATTGAAGTTACTACTGGTCTACCAGTATTCTTGAATTCTTCTAATGCATTTGTAATTAGCTCACTTGCCCAGACATCTCCACCGGGGCTATTAACTCTTAAAACCATTGCTTTAATATCTTCATCTTTAGTTGCAGACTGAATATTTTTTACAATAGTATCTGAGCCAGCAATACCATATGCTGCTTCTCCAGTCATGATTGCCCCTTCAATATTAACTATCGCAATCTTATTAGAAGACTTGCTTGCATCAGCTTCGATAGTATCTAGATAGTCATATATAGATATGCTGTCTGGAAATGCATACTTATCATCTTCTTCGTTAGGGAATTGTTCAAACATGTAATTTCTAATTTCTTCTCTTGTAACCACCTTATCAACTAAGCCTAAATTTAACGCAACCTGAGCCGCTTCTGGGTTTTCAGTGAACAACACATGCGCATTATCACCATAGTCTTGAATTGTACCCTTTGATAATTTTCTACCTGATTCCATCATTGACGTCATTTTTTCCCACATTGGCTCTGCGAATGCATTCCAAGCAATCTTATCATTTTCACTCATTGAATCTCGAGTGTACGGCTCAGGCCCAGACTTAAAGTCCCCAGCAGTAAAAACGTTATAGTTTAATTTTATATTTTTATATAAATCAACGTAGTACTCTCTCTTCCTTGAAAAGCCAAATGCTTCTACTCCCCCATACTCATTCACCAATACCTCGCTAGCTTGCGAGCTTATAAGGTAAGCATTATTTCCATAGCCTTCAGCATATGCAATTACTCTTTTGCCACTATCTTTAACATTCTTAACTGCTTCTGCTATTTTAAATGCAGACGCCCAGTACATTCCAAGCTCAGAAACATTTACATACACAGCGCTTAAACCATCATCAGTTGCAGCTGCATTAAGGACATCCAAAAGATCTTGTAATTCATACTGTTCAGCACTTGAGCCACCGTTTAACAAACCTTCAATTGACACATTATTAGAATTCACAACCTCAGTGTCTACAACCACACCAATTGGTTTAAACCATAAAACCTTATTTTCAACTGTAACCTTTTCAGATTCTCCAAAAGAGGTAAAAATACCACCTAGAAATGAGAAGGTTAGTGCTATTAAGACTATAGCCGTCACACCATTTACAAGTATTTTTCTTGTCATAGCTAAAAAACTATCAGCCTGTTTCCATATTGAATTTGATTTGCTCATTTATAACTCCATAAAATTGTGAACAAATGATAATGTAAGAGATATTAAATGTAAAGGTTACTTTACAGTGTTAATTTTCCTAGGGCCAAACAAGCAATGAATAAAAAGATATATTATAAGAATCAGCTCAAACAAATCTATATAAAATAAAGTCATTCCAAAAACTCTTAAAGAAACAAATAGAAAATAGATTAACAAGATAAAACAAAAAACTTGATAGGCTTTTGCCGAATTTATTGCCGCCTTAACTATAAATATTGCTATTGGTATAGACCAGATAATAAATGTTAAAAGACTAATCCTTCCTGTCGTATATATTAAAAACTTAGTAATTATCAGCAAAAAAGATAAGCAGATTGTTATATTTTTATATTTATTTAAAGAAAGACTCATTTAGTCATCTTTATAATTTGATTAGCCAGTCTTGCCCCTGATTTTTTAGCTATTTGATACTCATGTGGTGTTAGTTCTGAGCTAGAATTAAAACTCTCAACATGTGACGGCCCATAAGGTGTTCCACCTGATTTAGTGTCATTAAGCTCATTGAAGGAGTAGGGAGTTCCTTGAATTATCATTCCATGATGCAGCATAAATGTTATTAAGTTATACAAAGTTATTTCTTGGCCTCCGTGCATTGAGCCAGTAGATGTAAATGCAAGCCCAGGCTTGTCTTCAAGTTGATTTGTAGCCCAAATATCTCCAGTAGAATCTAAAAAATATTTTAAGGACGATGCCATCGAACCAAATCTTGTTGGAGATCCAATAGCTAACCCTGAGCATTCAATGAGATCTTCTTTACTGCAATAAATTTCATTCTCAACCGGAACAGATGGTTCTATTTTTTCAATATTAGATGAAATTCTTGGAACAGTCCTTATCTTTACTTTCATTCCAGTCTCTTCCGCACCATCAGCTATTGCATGCGCTAGCTTTTTGGTTGAACCAGAAGTGGAATAAAACAATATTAATAAAAATCTCTTATCCATATATAAAACTTTAGTTTAAAATGATTTGTATGAAAAACTTAATTATATCTTCATTATGTATATTGTGTTTAATTGGATGTCAGAAAAATGATATCGAAGTTCATAATGGAGACAATACATCACTGCCCAAACTAACTGAGTCATGGTTGGTAATTAACTACTGGGCTGATTGGTGTCCACCATGTCTGAAGGAAATGCCAGAGTTAGTTGAGTTTGCTAATCAAAATAAAGATATAAATGTTTATGCATTTAATTTTGATCAACTAGATATAGAAGATCTTGATCCACAGATAAAAAGGTTTGGTGTCGATATACCTTCTATGTTGACATATCCTGGAGATATTTGGGGTATGGAATCTCCACAGACACTACCTGCTACATATTTTATTAGCACAGAAGGGGTTGTTGTTAAATCATTGTTCAAGCCACAAACAGCTGAAACCCTCAATGTAATTCTTTCTGAGGTTAGAGATCAGAAATTGTTGTAATAATATTTTTATTTAAGAATAATTCAGGATTAACCCTTTCTTTATTTAGATAAACAGTCCAATGAAGATGTGGTCCGGTAACCCTTCCGGTTGAGCCAACCAAGCCAATTTCTTGACCTTTTATAATTATCATACCTTCTTCAACAAGAATCTCACTCATGTGGCTATATGAGGTTAGCAGACCCATGCCATGGTCGAGCAATACATACTTACCACCATAGAAAAAATCACCAACAAGAACTACCTTGCCATCAGATGGTGAAAAGATAGAAGTTCCCTTTGGTGCGGCAATATCAAGCGCCATGTGTGGTGATCTAGGGATATCGTTTATATATCTTTTCTTCCCAAATCTGCTTGAAATAATACCGTCTACAGGCAAGTTAAAGTCTAGATCTGATAAAGACTTATGAGAATATAAAGCAATATTTTTTTTGATTAAAAGCGCCTCTTTTGTTGCCCTTGCGGCATTCTCTTTGTTCAGCACGACCTTGGATGAATCAGTTATGTTAATTCTAGATTCACCATAATCTTTTGGGAGTATGGTAATTTTACTATTTCCAATACTTATAATTTTTTCTTTATGAGAATAGGGCATACCAATGATTGCATACCTTATTCCATCATATTCTGCATACAAAACTTGTTCACTGTCAGAATTAATTTTAGACAAAGGCGAGATGATAATTTCACCCGATATACCAATAATTTTATTTTCTGCAAAAATTGTAAAACTAAATGAAATGCAAATTAGAAGAAATATTTTTTTAATCATCTTCAATTTCTTGAATTTTTAACTTTGCTGAACCCGTTCCAAATCTTGCAAGAACCTCTTCACCTAATTTTACACTTGAGCTAGCTTTCACTGCTTCACCATCTTTATTCTGGATAATTGAATATCCTCTATTTAATATTGCTAAAGGATTAAGTATTTGAAGGTTTTTTTGAATTTGATCAACTCTGTATTTTTTTGAAACAGAAATATTTTTCATATTTACATGAAGAGTTTGATAATAAGAATTAGTTTTTTCCAACAGTTTTTTTATAAGGTTTGCAGGAGCTCTTTCTTGTAGCACCTTTGTAAGAAATTTAAGATCTTGAGCGCTTTTGTAAACAGAGCTTTTTAGAGACCTTTTCATTTGCAGCTCTAAATTATCAATTTTTTGTATTTTTTCTCTTAAAATAGAGACTGGGTTTTTAAGATTAGCTTTAAGCAACTGAAGAGACTTCTCCTTCCTTTCAATCAATGCACCATGCCTTGAGATACAATCATCCTGGAGATTGTTTAATATATCACTCAGCCTAAAATAATCTTCGGTTATTATTTCAGCTGCAGCAGTTGGAGTAGGCGCTCTCATATCCGCTACGAAGTCAGTGATTGTAAAATCAATCTCATGGCCAACTCCAGAAATGATTGGAATCTCAAAGTTATATATGGCCCTTGCCAAATCCTCGTTATTAAAACACCATAAATCCTCTATAGACCCACCACCACGAGTAATTATCACAGCATCAACTTTATCATTATTTAATTCATTAAATTTTTGAATTCTTATAAGAGCGCTAATAATTGTTTTTGAAGCAGAGTCCCCTTGAACCACTGCTTCGCTTATAGAAATATTAGCAAAAGGGCATCTTCTTTTCAGTGAGGAAAGAATATCCTGAAATGCAGCTGTTGATGAGGAGGTAACAATACAAATATGTTTTGGGAATCTTGGAAAAGGCATTTTTTTTGTTAAATCAAACAAGCCTTCGGTATCTAATTTATTTTTAAGCATCTCAAATTGCTGCATCAAATCACCGGCTCCGGCTAAACGCATTGATTTTGCTATTAATTGATAATCACCTCTTGCAGCATAAATGCTTACTTGACCAGTAAGTATGCATTTGTCTCCATTTTTTGGAGAAAATTTAAGCCTAGAGTTAGCATTTCTAAACATTGCACATCGAATTGATCCACTTTCATCTTTTAAAGAGAAATAAATATGACCAGATGAAGGCTGAGACAGGTTGGATATTTCTCCCAGCACAGAAACGTTATTAAAGTTATGTTCTAGAAGTCTTTTAGCAGCATTATTTAATTCACTTACTGAGATAATTTCATTATTCTGTTCTACAATGCTTTGATCCATTCAACGATTATACTTTATGCTTTTCAATATTCATCGAGCTAATTACTTTTTATTACTTGCATTAGGGGCGACTTTAATTGGCTTTGCTCCAATTTTTGTTAAATGGAGTGATTTATCACCGTCGTGGATACTTTTTTACAGAATGCTCTTAACACTTCCTTTTCTTGTACTTTTAAATTTATTTATTAACAAAAGGTTTTCATTCAAGGTACGAAATAAATCTACAATTATTTATACAGCAATAGCGTCAGCAGGGTTCACTATTGATTTGATCTTATGGCATTGGAGCATGGGAATAACTTCTGTATCTAATGCAACAATTATTATTAATTCCGCGCCTATTTTTGTTGCATTTCTGACATTCCTTATTTTTAAACAGCGTTTAGAGAAAAATTTTTTAATCTCATTTTTAATAACATATGCAGGAATAGTAGGACTAATATTTTTTTCTAACAACTATGCTAATGGAAAAGTTATTGGAGATCTAATGTGTTTGCTTGCAGCCTTCTTTTATGCAATTTATCTTCTTGTCATATCAAGACTTGGTAAAGAAAGCTCTTTAACTGTAATCTTTTATACAACTTTTTTTTGTTGTTTATTTTCTTTGCCATTTGCCTTTATTGAGTCGGGCTTATCCATGCCTTCAACAAAATTTGAATGGACTAATTTATTGTTGCTTGCCTTATTGTGTCAATTTGGAGGTCAGTTTTTAATAACATATGGTATATCTAATATTTCAGCATCTGATGGATCAATAGGACTTTTACTTCAACCATTAACGGCTACGATTTTAGCTGCATATATTTTTAATGAGTTGATTAACACTTCGCAATTAGTATTTATATTTATAGCTCTGTTTGGCATATATTTAGCAAGATTAAATATTGCTAAAAAGTAGCTTAAATATAGTCTATCCAAAATATATTAGATCATAAAAAAACAATAGACAAAATAAATAAGGTTTCTATAATGCTCTATAGTTTATGGCTATTTATAAAAAAAGCTATGAACATAGTGGGGTGATTAGCTCAGTTTGGTAGAGCATCTCGTTTACACCGAGAGGGTCGGCAGTTCGAACCTGTCATCACCCACCATTTGAGTTGAATTTTATTTATAAATATATATTATTCACTCAACAAAGTGGTCCGGTAGTTAAACGGTTATAATTCCGCCCTGTCACGGCGGTGTTCGGGGTTCGATTCCCCGTCGGACCGCCATTTTAATATGAATATAATAATATTAAGTCTTCTAATCCTAAGCTACTCTTTAGTACTTGGAATTATATTTGCTCAAGTTTTACTGACAGCACCAGTTGTATTTAAGGTGCTTGATGATGAGAGTGCATCAAAGTTTTTAAGAAAAATATTCCCTAGATACTATTTATTGATCTTACTAATTTCTTTAATTTCAAGCCTGATATCATTTTTATGGTTTGAGCTATTTGACCTCTACATGGCTTTGTCAATTTCAATCTTAGCCTTTATTGGCTATGCGATTATCCCTATTACTAATTTTGCTCGAGACAGGGGTTGGGATAATTTATTTAAATGGATGCATAACTTGAGTGTTGCTAACACCATTATCATTCTTCTCATATCCCTTACACAGCTAGTAAGGATAATAAATTCATAAGCTCAAGCTTGAATTTTCCCAATTAATACTTAATTACTTTATATACCTAAGGAAATAAATATGGCTAAAACAAAAACTAGAATATTTCAGACTGAGACAAAGCAGCTTTTAAAGCTGATGATTCACTCCCTTTACTCTAATAAAGAAATTTTCATTAGAGAACTTGTATCAAATGCATCAGATGCTCTTGATAAATTACGATTTGAATCCGTTGGCGACGAGAAGCTTTCCTCGTTCAACAAGAATCTTAAAATCGATATAACAATTGATACAAATGATAATAAAATTATTATTTCAGACAACGGTATTGGCATGAATGAGGAGGAGGTCGTTAGTAACATTGGAACCATAGCTAGGTCTGGAACAGCAAATTTCCTTGAGAATATAAGTGGTGACAAGCGCAAAGACTCTAACTTAATAGGTCAATTTGGTGTTGGTTTCTACTCAGTTTTTATGGTTGCAGACAAAGTTCAGGTTTGTTCAAAGTCTGCTCATGAGCAATCTGATATAGGAGTTATGTGGGAAAGCACAGGTGAAGAAAAATACAAGCTCAAAGAAATTGAAAAATCATCTAATGGTACCGATATAATTATTTACTTAAATGAGGAGTCAAAAGAATTCTCAGAACCAGGAAGAGTAAAGTTTTTACTAGAGAAGTATTCACAATATATAAACTTTCCACTAAATATAATCGATGGCGATGGAGAGTCGCAGCGTGTGAATGAGGCCGAAGCGCTATGGCTAAAACCTAAAAGATCTATCAAAGAACAAGAATATAAAGATTTTTATAAATTCATTTCTTTTGACCAAGATGAGCCTTTGATGTGGGTTCACAACAAAGTTGAGGGTAAGAATGAGTACTCGAATCTTCTATATATACCTAAAAAGCCTCCCTATGATTTATGGAATAGAGAGTCACCTAGGGGAGTTAAGCTTTATATACAAAGAGTCTTCATAATGGATGATGCAAGCCACTTTCTTCCACTTTATTTAAGATTTGTCAGAGGCATTATTGATACAAGTGATCTGCCTTTAAATGTTTCTCGTGAAATACTACAAGATCATGTCTTGGTAGATACCATTAGAAAAGGGATTACCAAAAGATTGCTTGATAGCTTGAAGAAATTAAAAACAGATGATTTTGAGAATTATCAGAATTTTTGGAAAGAGTATGGTTTGGTGCTTAAGGAAGGCCCTGCTGAAGATTTAGAAAACAAAGAATTAGTATCTAGCTTGATGTTATTTTCTTCTACTGAAAATAGTAACCCAACTCCAGATCAAACATTAGATTCCTATCTAGAAAGAGCTTCTGATGATCAAGATAAGATTTATTATTGTGTTGCAGATACATTTGAAGCGGCAATGAACTCACCTCACATAGAAGGTCTCAAAAATGAAAATAAAGAGGTCCTTCTTTTAACAGATAGAATAGATGAGTGGCTCATGGCCACACTAATGGTGTACAAAGGCAAAGAGTTAGTGAATGTTGCTAAGGACATTCAGGAAGTTGACTCTAAGCCTGAAATATCAGAATCTGATCAAGATTTTATAGGAAAAATTCAAAAGCAACTTGAGGATAGAGTGTCCGACGTTGCAATTAGCTCAAGGCTTGTTGACTCAGCATCTTGCTTAAGACTGCCAAACAATGAACCAGGTGCACAGTTAAGAAAAATTCTTGAAGCATCTGGCCAAGATCTTGGTGAGTACAAACCTATATTTGAAATTAACCTAAAGCATAAACTTTCAAAGAGGCTGAAGGATTTAAAAGGCAAACAATTTAATTTGTTTGTTGATTTTCTATATGATTATGCAGTTATAGCGGAAGGTGGGTCTCCAAAAGATCCGGCTAAATATCTAAGGCAGCTTGATAAATATCTATCATAATGGATTTAGATAATCAGAGTATTGCAGTTCTTGGAGGAGGGAGTTTTGGCACTGTTATTGCTAATATCGCAGCATCTAACGGAAATAAAGTATCTTTATGGGTAAGAGATTCTGAACAAGCTTTAAGAATTAATTCAGAAGGTGCAAATACTTCATATCATCCTGAATTAAAGTTATCAGAAAATATAAATGCATCTGATAATCTTGAGAGTGTAGTGAAAAATGCATCTATCATTTTTATTGCAACTCCAAGCTCAATATTTGAAACAATTGTTATAAGAATAAAACCGTTAATTTCAAATAATACAAAGATTATTTCCTGTACAAAGGGTATAAAAAATGACCCCTTTAAAACAATGACTGATTTAATTAGCGAGCATCTTTGCTTTAACAACTCAAATAGCGTAGGCGTATTAAGCGGACCAAATCTTGCTAAAGAAATAGCTGAAAAGAAAGTTTCAGGCACCGTCATCGCAAGCAAGAACATTGATTTACTTGAGTGCACAAAAAAAATCCTCTCCTCAGATACTTTTAAGATATATTCAAGCTCTGATATTTACGGTGTGGAGCTTGCTGGTGCGCTGAAAAATATTTATGCAATCATATGTGGTATTGCAGACTCATTAGGTGTCGGTGAGAACGCCTTAGGGCTAATCTTAACAAGAAGTATGGCAGAAATGAGCAGATTTGCTGTTGCCAAAGGCGCCAATCCAATTACATTCTTAGGACTTGCGGGTATGGGGGATCTTGTTGCTACCTGCACATCATCACTTTCAAGAAATTTTCAACTCGGAGTGAGCCTTGGTAATGGGTTAAAACTTAATGAAGCAAAAGAAACAGTTGGCCAGGTTGCCGAAGGAGCTAGAACGCTGGATGTTGTTAGGTATGAGTCAATGCGTTTAGATATAAATATGCCACTTGTAGACTCTTTATATGAAATTATTCATAACGGAGTCAATCCTAAGACTTTAATTGACGATTTGGTTAATAATTCCAATGAAATTGATGTAGAATTTGTTAACAGGGACAATATATGAAAAATATAGATAGAGAAGAGATTTTAAATACAAGTAAATGGATTAGATTCTTGTTTATGCTTGGCTATGCATTCGCAATTAATTTTGTAATATCTATTTCAATTGGGCTAGCATTTATCCAGTTCTTATTCTTTTTATTTACCTCAAAACCTAATACTGCAATAGCTAACTTTAATGCTCATTTAATAGAATTTGTGAATGATACATTGGCATTTCTCCTGTTTACAACAGAAGAAAAACCTTTCCCATTTAAGAAAGAAGATGAAGAAGTTGTGTCAGATAATGAAATAATTGAAGCAGAGATTGAAGAATCAGACCATATTGAGCCTTCTGAAACCAGCGAATCTAATAGTTAATCATTAGTTGTTTTAATGGCTGATTGAAGAGTATGCAGTATTAATGTATTAATTGTCATAGGGCCGACACCGCCTGGAACTGGCGTGAACGCCGAAGCTCTTCCTTCTACTCCATCAAGATCAATATCACCACTTTTATCAGGATGGTAGCCAGCATCAATCACTATACAGTTATTCTTTATCCAATTTTTTTGAATAAACTTTGGTATTCCTACCGCACCAACTATTAGGTCTGCATTGCTGATAATTGATTCAATGTTTTTAGTCCTTGAGTGGCAAATAGTTACTGTTGCATTTTTATTTAGAAGCATCATTGCCATTGGTTTTCCTAGAATAGGGCTTCTTCCAACAACAACAGCATTAAGCCCCTCAACAT